>MDTB01101746.1_pt1 | contig 11134 bp, 9 predicted proteins | sample 811161 | NCBI WGS metagenome assembly MDTB01 (sample SAMN05326650, study PRJNA326480) | marine metagenome | isolation source: seawater | place: Mediterranean Sea | collected 2009
CTTATGATTGTCAAATTATTAGGGGCTGTGGCGGAATTGGTAGACGCAGGGGATTCAAAATCCCCCGGGGTAACCTTTGTGAGTTCGAGTCTCACCAGCCCTACCAAAATAAAGGGAAAATTTTGTCAGATTTTTTAAAAAATAAGAATTATACTACTAAAGATAAAGTAGCTTTAGAAGAGGATTATTTTACTATTGATGAAGATAGAGTCTATGCTGGTAAACATATAATACTAGATCTTTGGCATGCTAATGCTGAGAATAGCTGTGATTTTATAAAAGATACTCTATTGGAAGCTATAGATAAATCACAAGCTACACTTATTCATATACATCTACATCACTTTGGTAAAGACAAAGGAATATCAGGAGTAGCTGTTTTAGCCGAGTCCCATATTAGCATTCATTCGTGGCCTGAAAGAAATTATATTGCTTTTGATATTTTTATGTGTGGCTCTACTTTTCCAGAAGAGGCAGTAAATGTAATAATAGAGCGAATGAAGCCAAAAAAATATTCAATGCAAACTATTTATAGGGGAGTATTATAATTTGTCAGTAAAATGTGAGAAATGGTTAGATAAAAATAAAATAAATAGTCCTGCTTTAGTGATAGATTTAGAAAATATTATTATAAAATATAGAATCTTTGAGTCATGTTTTACAAATATTAAGGCTTTTTATGCTATCAAAGCAAATCCAGATTATAGAATTATTAAAACACTGAATAATTTAGGTTGTAAGTTTGATGCAGCAAGCATAAATGAAATAAAAAAGGCTATTAAAACAGGAGTAAAAGCAAAAAATATCTCTTATGGTAATACTATAAAAAAATCAAAAGATATAGCAAGTGCATATCAAAAGGGTATAAGGTTATATGTATTTGATAGTAAAGAAGAACTTTATAAAATAGCAAAAAACGCTCCAAAATCTAAAGTTTTTTGTAGAATACAGGTTTCTAATGGTGGAGCTGAATGGCCGTTAACTAAAAAATTTGGTTGTAACGCTAATATAGCCAACGAATTACTTTTAGAAGCTTTGGAATTAGGGTTAAAACCTATAGGCTTATCATTTCATGTTGGTTCACAACAAATTAATCCTCAATCATGGGATAAGGGTATTAAAGTAGTTTCAGAAGTTTATTCACATCTATTAAAAAAGGGAATGCAAATAAAGTTTTTAAATTTAGGAGGAGGTCTTCCTTTAGAGTACAGTAAAAAAATTCCTAGCATTAATATTTTTGCCTCATGTATTAAAAAATCACTAAAAAAATATTTTTTGAGTAATATTCCCAGTGATATTATTATGGAGCCTGGAAGATTTTTAGTTGGAGAGGCAGGAGTAATAGAAACTGAAATCGTATTAGTTTCTAAGAGAAACTATAATGATAATCATAGTTGGATATATATAGATGTAGGAAGGTTTAATGGATTGGTAGAAACTGAAGGTGAAGCTATTAGATATAAATTTAAGGCAGTAGGTTATGGAGAAAATGTAATAAAATCTAAATATAAAATTGCCGGACCTTCTTGTGATGGCTTAGATATTCTTTATGAAAAAAACCTTTATGAATTACCTGCTGGTTTAAAAGCAGGAGATAAATTAAGAATCTTATGCACTGGAGCCTATACTTCGGTTTATAAAACTGATTTTAATGGAATAGAAAATCCTGTTGAAAAATTTTTAGAACTATAGAATTAGTTTTTTAAGAAAATTTGGCAAAATAAAAGCTGACCTATGAATTTCTGTATTGTAGTAATTAGTAGTAATCTTGTATTTTTTAATTCTTTTTTCGACGTTATTAAAATTTGAATTTATATTTGTTTTATTTGAGGCCCATACTATTGCCATAAATCCACCTATATACGATGGAACGACCGTTTTAATAATTCCATAATAATTAAAAATATTTTTTATATGTTTTAAATTTTTTTTTGTTTCTTTATTTTGAAAAAAAGGAACTCCACTTTGAAAAACCGCTACACCATCTTCCTTTAGTATTTTAGATATTTTTTTATAAAAGCTATTAACAAATAAAACTTTAGCTGCTCCTATAGGATCAGGACGATCCGCAATTATGATGTCATACTTTTTTTTGCATGATGATATAAAATCATAGGCATCTTTATCAAATATATTAACTTTTTTATTAGTGAGGCTGTTATTATTTATTTTCTTAAAATGCTTTTTACTTAGTTCTATTACCTTTTTATCTATATCTACTAAATCAACACTTGATATATATTTATGTTTAAGAATTTCTTCAGCTACTGCACCATCTCCTCCTCCTATTATTAAGATATTTTTAGGATAATTTAGTGAAAAAATAGCAGTATGCGCTAACATTTCAGAGTAAGCATATTCATCTTTTTCTGTTAATTGCACAATACCATCTAAAACTAGTATTTTTCCAAAAGTATAAGTATCAAATATTTGTATATGTTGATATGTGGAATTTATATCTACAATTACCTTTTTAATCTTTATTTTTTGCACTAAGCCATTATGTAAATATTCTTTAAAGTGAGATGACATCAGGGACCATTTTTAAGACCAGGTGATTAAGCGTTTTCTATTTCGCCAAGTGAACATAGGCTTTTTTCTATTAGCAGAATTAAGCTTACTAATGTTACCATTAAGTTTCAATAACTCTTTAATCATAAACTCTGTCACATCAGCGCAAATAAAATTTTTTATATCCTCTAATTTAATCCATGATAGTTCTTCTAACTCATCATTTGTTTTTACTTTTCCTAGAAAGTCTTTTTCATAGGCTACAAAGAATCGAGCATTGAATCTTATTTTTAAGAATGCTGGAGTAACTGCCCTACCTAAATAAAAAAGTTTATCTAAAGATGGTTCGCAATTATAATTTTTAAAGTTTTGCCAGCTAGTATCAATGAGATTCTTGGAGCTACTAATAGTATTTTTTTTACTAGCTAACATTAGCCCTGTTTCTTCAGCAGTTTCACGAATAGCAGCAAGTGCTAGAGCAATACTATGACTAATATTTTTTGAGTTTATTTGTTTTAAAGAGATACTTTTATGTAAAGAACTTGAGCAACTAATATAATAGTCTATTTTTTCTAAAGCTCCTCCGGGAAAAACGTAAAAACCTGGCATAAATCTAGAATTATCTGGTCTTCTTCCCATCAATACCTTTATAGACTTTCTAGTATTTCTCAAAATTATAAGACTCGATGCATCTTTTGGTATAATAGGTGTAATTTTTTCTTTAACTTTTTTATTTTCTATCTTATTAATGATATTGTTCATTTATAGCTCGTATATTATTAGTTATACTAATTATAATAGAGGTTACTTTAGTATGGTAAAAAATAAAAATAAAAAATCAGTGAAAAATTTAATGAGACTAGGTGAACAACCTAAATATGGTCATATTGAAAATATATCAAAAAATATAAGAAGAATAGTAGCGTCTAATGCAAGTCCATTTACATTGCATGGAACGGGAACTTATATAATAGGTAATGGTTCAGTAGCTATTATAGATCCAGGGCCAAAAGACCAAAATCACATTTTATCCATAAAAAAAGCTTTATCAAAAGAAAAAATTTCTCATATTTTTGTAACTCATACCCATGCAGATCATTCACCTGCGGCCTTACCTCTTAAACTAGCAACTGATGCAATTACCGTTGGCTATGGTCCTCATGGTTATGGAAAAAATAAAAAAAATGTTTTTGAGGAGGCAAATGATATTAGTTTTATACCTGATAAGTTTGTTAAAGACGGTGATATTATAAATGGTGAGGATTGGTCTATGGAATGTGTATATACGCCAGGACATACGTCTAATCACATGTGTTATAATTTTATGGAGGAGTCCGTTTTATTTACAGGAGACCATGTCATGGGTTGGTCTACAACAGTAATAATTCCTCCTGATGGAGATATGGGAGATTATATCAAAAGTCTTTCTAAGTTGTTACTAAGATCTGATAAACTATATATGCCTACTCATGGAGATTATATAAGCGAACCTCAAAGATATGTTAGAGCATTAATCAGTCATAGAAAAATGAGAGAAAGTCAGTTGATAAATTATTTAAATATATCTCCTGCAAGTATTAATGAAATGATTCCAATTTTTTATGCTACGACAAATAACAAGCTATGGCCTGCTGCTTCGAGGTCTTTACTAGCATTATTAATTGATTTAAAAAATAAGTTAAAAGTTAAATGTAAAAATCCTGAAAATTTTAACGACAGATGGTTTATTATTTAAATTTAAGTTGTTTTATTTATATAATAATTTATAAACAGACATGTTGATTTTTCGAGACTATAAAAATATCGCAGATGAATATAAAGGTTCCGTTTTGGCAATTGGAAACTTTGATGGTATTCATATTGGTCACACATATGTGTTAAATGATGTTAAAAAAGAGGCTTTAAAAAGAAATAAAAAATTTGCTGTGTTAACTTTTGAACCTCATCCTGTAAAATTTTTAAGGCCATCATATTGGAATAAAAAGGTATTAACATTCAGAACTAAGATAGAGCGTTTAAAAAAACAAGATGTAGAAGTTATATTTTCTCTCAGGTTCAATAAAAATTTTAGTCAGTTAAGTGCAAAAAATTTTATAGAGATGGTACTAATTAAAGGCCTTGAGGTAGGACATATTTCAGTAGGAGCTGACTTTAAATTTGGAAAAAATAGAGAGGGAGATGTATGGTTATTAAAACAATATGAAAAAAATGGATATTTTACACTTGATATTAAATTACAAAAAAGCCTTGAAGGTGAGATCTGTTCGTCTTCTATAATTCGTAAAATGATTAAATTAGGTAATATTATTAGAGCTAATAAGTATTTAGGATTTTATTGGGAAGTAGAGGGTAGAGTAGTTCATGGAGAGGCAAGAGGAAGACAACTTGGTTTTCCTACAGCGAATATAAATTATTCTGATCAGGTAAAGCCTTTAAAGGGAATTTATGCTGTTTGGGTAAAAATTAATAATGAAAGTTTATGGAGAATGGGAGCAGCATCTAGTGGCACTAGACCTCAATTTGGTGAAGGAACAGAATTTTTAGAAGTTTTTATATTTAAATTTAACCAAGATATTTATTCAAAAAGAATAAAAGTAGCCTTTGTAAAAAAAATTAGGGAAGAAAAGGTTTTTAAAAATACAAAAGATTTAATTAATCAAATGCAAATAGATTGTAAAACTATAGAAAAAGAATTAAGTAATAGTCTAATAACGTGCTAAATTAAACTAAATTATCAATTGAATTATGGAATATAAATAATGTCGTCTGTAAAAAATGATTATAATAAAACGCTTTTTCTTCCTAATACATCTTTTTCTATGAGAGCCTCATTACCTTTAAGAGAATTAGAAATGATCGATTTTTGGAAAAAAATTGAGCTTTCAAGAAAACTCAAGATCAAAAGAGAAGGTAGTGATGATTTTGTTTTACATGACGGACCACCTTATGCAAATGGACCTATTCATATTGGTACCGCTGCAAATAAGATTATTAAAGATATAATAAATCGCTCTATGCGAATGGAAGGTTTTAATATTAATTATACTCCAGGTTGGGATTGTCACGGTCTTCCTATTGAATGGAAAATTGAGCAAAACTATAGAAAAAAAGGAATTAATAAAGATGACGTTCCTATTGAAGAGTTTAGAAAAGAATGTAGAGAATTTGCTGAAAAATGGGTTAAAGTTCAGATGGATTCTTTCAAACGTTTATTTATTTTAGGTGATTGGGATTCACCTTATTTAACAATGAATTATAGGTCTGAGTCGATAATAGTTAGAGAGCTTAGTAAATTTTTAATGGATGGGTCACTTTATAGAGGTTCTAAGCCTGTAATGTGGTCTCCTATTGAAAAAACAGCTTTAGCTGAGGCTGAAATTGAATATCAAGATATTACTTCTACTTCTATATATGTTAAGTTTCCAATAAAGAATACAAGAATAGAAGAATTAGAATCTACCTTTGTTGTAATATGGACAACAACACCTTGGACTATACCTGCTAATAGAGCAATAGCTTATAATAAAGATATAACTTATATTTTATATAATATAAAAAAATGTAGTGATAAAAATATGGAGAATATAAATATTATTATTGCTGAGGAATTAGCATCAGAATTTTTTGAAAAATGTAATATTTATGATACTTCTATAGTAAGAACTTTTAAAGGGGAAAAACTTGAGGAAACAATATGTAAACATCCTTTTTATAGAGAAGGTTTTGATCATGATGTACCTCTCTTAAAAGCTGATTTTGTTGGTACAGACCAAGGAACAGGTTTAGTTCATGTTGCTCCATCTCATGGTGAAGATGATTTTATGCTAGGTCAGAAAAATGGTCTCACTAATGATGAAATCATTAATAATGATGGCCTTTATAGGGAAGACTTACCTCTAATGGCTGGTGTACATGTATTTAAGGCTGATAAGTTAGTAATAGAAGCTCTAGATAACAATTCAATGCTCGTGGGAAAGGAAGAATATAGTCATTCATATCCACATTCATGGAGATCAAAAAAACCTGTTATTTATAAGGCTACACCGCAATGGTTTATTAGTATGGACAGAAATAATTTAAGAAAAAAAGCATTAAATGCGATTAATAAAACAAAGTGGGTACCTATTAATTCTAAAAATAGAATAAATGCTATGGTAGAGAATAGACCAGATTGGTGTCTTTCTAGACAAAGAAGTTGGGGAGTACCCATAACAATTTTTATAAATAAAAAAACAGGAGAACCCCTTAGAGATAGAAAAGTTATGGATAAAATAATAGATGCAGTAGAAAAACATGGTTCTGATATTTGGCTTTCTAAAGATCCTTTTCTCTTTTTAGGAAAGGATAGAAAGAAAGAAGATTATGAGGCTGTCACAGATATACTAGATGTATGGTTTGACTCTGGCTCTACTCATGCATTTGTTTTAGAAGATACTAATAAAAATTGGCCTGCTGACTTATATGTTGAAGGTACGGATCAACACAGAGGATGGTTTCAATCTTCTTTACTAGAGGCTTGTGGAACGAGAGGACAAGCTCCATACAAGGCTGTACTTACTCATGGTTTTGTATTAGATGGTCAGGGAAAAAAAATGTCGAAAAGCTCAGGAAATGTTGTTTCGCCAGAGGATATTATCAAAAAATCTGGATCCGATATATTAAGACTATGGGTTGCATTGACTGATTATACGGAAGACATGAGAATTGGTAATGAAATATTATCAAACTTAAATGATTATTACAGAAGAATAAGGAATACATTACGATTTATATTAGGAAATATGGGAGATTTTAGATTAACTGATAGAATCTCATATCAAGAACTCTCTGAGATAGATTGTTGGATTCTAGCGCGATTAGCAGAATTAGAGATTTTAAGGAAAAAAGCATTAAACTCTTATACGTTTCATTATTTTTATAAGTCGCTATTTGAGTTTTGCTCAGTAGATTTATCAGCTTTTTATTTCGACATAAAGAAAGATACACTATATTGTGATACAAAAGATTCACTGAAAAGAAGAGCTTCTAAAACAGTACTTAATGTTTTATATGATGTTCTTACATCTTGGTTGGCTCCTGTTTTATGTTTTACTATGGAGGAAGTATGGCAAGTAAATAAAGGTAAAAGTGATAAAGAGAGTGTTCATTTAAAAAATATGCCTGATATTCCTCATGAATGGTTAAATAAGGAAATATTAGAAAAATGGACTTTGATACGTAATGTAAGAAAAGTAATTAATAGTGCAATAGAAGATGCAAGGAAAGAAAAAAAAATTGGATCTAGTCTAGAGGCTAATATAAAAGTACTTATTAGAGATGAAAAACTTAAAAGTATTATTCATTCAGTTGAAATGTCAGAGATTTGTATTGTTTCTAAGTTTGAAATCATTGATAAAGAACCTGCTGTTAAAAATAATCAATATATTCATAAAAAGGATGATAATAATTTAATAATTTTAGTAAGAAAAAGTGATAACGCAAAGTGTATGCGTTGTTGGAAATATTTAGAAGAAGTAGGTAAAAATGATAATAAGGAATTATGTAATAGATGTTATCAAGCAATTTAGCAAAATATCAAAATGCAACTTTAATTTTACTATTAACTTTAGTAATTATAGTTTTTGATCAAGTTTCTAAGTTATACGTCAGTAAATTACTTGACTATAATTTTTATAATAGTAGAGAAATTTTACCATTTTTAAATTTAGTTTTTGTAAAAAACACAGGTATAAGTTTTGGTCTCTTCTCTGAGGGAGGTTCTTTTCAGCGATGGTTTTTAACTATCTTTTCTGGAGTGGTAGGTGTTTTTTTACTGATATGGGCCATGTTAAGTGAGAAAGGTACTTTTAGAATAGCCTTATGCTTAATTTCATCAGGCGCTATTGGAAATTCGATAGATAGATTTTATTTTGGTGGAGTTATAGATTTTATTGACTTTTTTGTTTATAATTTTCATTGGCCTTCTTTTAACGTTGCTGATACATCAATTTTTTTTGGAGTTATATTTTTAATATTGGATAATTTTAAAAATGGTAGGGTTTAAAATAAAATGAAAAAAAATTTACTTTTATTATTTATCATAAGTGTAATATTACAAGCTTGCTCAAATAAAGCAAAACAAACCTTTGGATTATCTAAAAGTAGTATAGATGAATTTCAAGTTATAAAAAAAAGCCCATTAATTATTCCTCCAAATTTAAATTTAAGGCCACCTAGTAGATCTAGAAATTCTAGTGTAGGTAGTCCTAAAGATAAAGTTGCAAGAGAGTTCGTCTTTGGTTTAGAAAGAGACTTATATATTAATGTAAAAGATAAGGGAGAAGTTGAATTATTAAGAGAATTAGGAGCATTAAAGTCTGATCCTAATATAAAGAGGAAGCTATCTAGACTGGAAAATATTGAAAAAATAGATGAGGGTTTATTAAAAAAAATACTCTCCTTAAAACCTCTTATTAAACGTTCAAAAAAAACAAATAACGTGATTAATCCTTATGAAGAAAAGGAAAAATTATATAAAAAATAGTCATTTATGAAGCAAAACTTAAATAGTTTGTCCTTTAAATCTAATGAAGAAGATAAGATAATAAGAACTAAACAATTAGAACAAATTAGAAAAAAATTGATAAAGGGGAGGAAAGAAAAAAAAATACCTTTTTTATCTATTATTGATGATGACAAAGATCTTTTAGCGTTAGAAGATATTTTAGATGCCTTTAAGACTTTTAATAAAATAATAGTAATAGGAACAGGTGGTTCCAGTCTAGGAGGTAAAACTTTTGTTGACTCAGTTTTGAATGATAGAGTCATATTCATTGAAAATATAGATACAAAAACTCTAAAAAAAATACTTAAAAAGGTAATTCATCAAGAGACTGGTATTATAGCTATAAGCAAATCAGGTAAAACAATGGAAACCATTGCGGTTTCAGCAATAATATTTAAAATATTTGATAAAGTAATAAATTTAACTAAACATGCCTTTGTAATAACTGAGAATATTCACTCTGAATTATATCAAATAGCAAAAAACTATAATATAAGAGTAATACCACATGCTAGCAATCTAGGCGGCAGATTTTCATGTCTTAGCAGTACTGCATTATTACCTGCTGCATTAGCAGGAATTGATGTTAGAGATATTAAATCTTATTCTAAAAGTGTTCTAAATAATATGTTGAAGGATATAGAGACAGAACCTTTTCAAGGTGCAGATGCAATGATATCGTTATTTGAGTCAAAAAAGTATAGTAATCAGGTTTTATTAGTATATGGAGATGCTTTATGGTCATTAGTTTTTTGGTTTAGACAGTTATGGGCAGAGTCATTAGGTAAAAATGGTAGAGGTACTCATCCAATTCCTGCAATTGGAGCGATAGATCAACATAGTCAACTACAATTATGGCTAGATGGTCCGGATAATACGATATATAGCATTATTATATTGCAGGATGATCCTAGATCTATGATAATACCATCTACGGAAGGTATACCTAAATATTTAAAAAATAAAAGATTAAGTAACGTCTTAAATAAAATGGCTCATTCTACAGTAGAAGCATTAATAGATGCGGGTAGACCTGTAAGAATTATAGAGATAGAAGACTCAAGTCCTAAAACTATAGTAAAATTAATGGTAACATTTATGCTAGAGACAGTAATATTAGCGGACCTTTTAAATATAAATGCTTACGATCAGCCTGCCGTAGAAAAAATAAAGATAAGAACAAAAGAGCTATTGAAAAATGAGTAGAAATAAGATTAGACGTTTATCGCAAAAAATGGTGAATATAATTGCAGCTGGAGAAGTAATAGAGCGTCCGTCGTCTATAGTTAAAGAATTAGTTGAGAATTCTATTGATGCACATTCTAGTATAATTGAAATATATTTGAGTAGAGATGCAAAGAGTAATATTTTAATTAATGATAACGGTGTGGGTATAGAATCAAATGACTTAAAACTTGCACTAGAAAGACATGCTACTTCTAAGCTATCAAAAAATAGTCTGGATAATATAGGAACTTTGGGTTTTAGGGGAGAGGCATTACCATCGATAGCCTCTGTATCAGAATTAGATATTATAAGCATGACAAATAATATGGATATAGCAAATAGTATTAAGGTAGCATTTGGAAAAATTTTAAAAGAAGAGCCCTCTTCTGGAAAGCTGGGCACATCAATTCAAGTAAAAAATATTTTTAAACAAACACCAGTAAGATTAAAATTTTTAAAATCAGATAAGTCTGAATATTTATCTACAATTGATATAATAAGAAAATTAGCATTATCGTCACCCCAAATAAAATTTCAAATTTTTGTTGATAATAAAAGTAAATATGTATGGAATACTGCAAATAATAATTTACATTCTCGTATTTCTAGCATACTTGGGAAAGATTTTATTGATAATACATTAAAAGTAAGTTTTGTTAAAGGTAATGTAAAATTATCAGGATATACAGGCTTACCAACATATAATAAATCTAATTGGACAAGCGTAAATGTTTTTATTAATGGTAGAATTATTAAAGATAAAAGTTTATTAGGTGCTATAAAAGCAGCATATAGAGGCCTTTTGGCTGGCAACAGATTTCCTATAGGAGTTTTTTTTATTGAAATTAATCC
>MDTB01208460.1_pt1 | contig 11134 bp, 10 predicted proteins | sample 811161 | NCBI WGS metagenome assembly MDTB01 (sample SAMN05326650, study PRJNA326480) | marine metagenome | isolation source: seawater | place: Mediterranean Sea | collected 2009
CAATGTTATACGAGGTCTATCGGGTTTAAATCTTATATCTGCAGATGTGGTTGAGGTTTCACCAGCATATGATCATGCTGAAGTCACCTCCCTTGCTGCAGCTACAATTGTTTATGAGTTAACTAATTTGTTTGCAAAAAAATAAGGAAAGGCTAGGAGTTAATAATGAAAAATAAAAAGAATTTTTATATTGATGGAAAATGGATTGAACCAAAAGGTAAAGAAGAGATTAGAGTAGTTAACCCTGCAACTGAGGAAAATTGTGCAGTTATATCTTTAGGAAATAAAGAAGATGTTGATCTTGCAGTAAGTTCAGCTAAGAAAGCATATAGTTCTTGGTCATTTTCAACAAAAGAGGAAAGAATAAAACTATTAGAAAAACTTTACGAAAATTATAAAAAAAGATGGACAGATATTGCAGATGCAATCACTACTGAGATGGGTGCACCAAAAGATTTTGCGACAAAACTCCAAGCTGGTACAGGAGCTGCACATTTAAAATCATTTATTAGATATTTAAAAAATTTTGAATTTGAAAAGCCTTTAGGAGAACATGCACCAAACCAGAGATTAATTTATGAGCCAAAAGGAATTTGTGCTTTAATTACACCATGGAACTGGCCAATGAACCAAGTTTGTTTAAAGGTAATGCCTGCATTAGCATCTGGTTGTACAATGATTCTAAAACCATCTGAACTTGCACCATTATCTTCAATGATTTTAGCAGAACTTATTGATGAAACTAAATTTCCTGCTGGGGTTTTTAATTTAGTTAATGGAGATGGAGAAACAACTGGAAATGCATTAACTAGTCATCCTGATGTAAACATGATTTCATTTACAGGCTCTACTAGAGCTGGAGCTTTAATTTCACAAAATGCTGCTAAAGATTTTAAGAGAGTGAGCCTTGAATTAGGTGGCAAGGGAGCTAATATTATATTTAAAGATGCAGACCCAGAAGCAATTGAAAGAGGTGCTCTAAGATGTTTCAGAAATTCTGGCCAATCTTGTAATGCACCAACAAGAATGCTCGTTGAAAAATCAATTTACAATGAAGCAATTGATAGATTAAAGAAATATACTGAAAGTTTTGAGGTAGGTGACCCAAAAAAAGAAGGTGAACATATAGGACCTGTAATTTCTGAAAATCAATACAATAAAATTCAAACTTTAATTAAGAAAGGAATTGATGAAGGTGCGAAATTAGTTGCAGGTGGCCCAGGAAAGCCCGAAGGTTTAGATAAAGGTTACTTTGTAAAGCCTACAGTGTTTGCAGATGTTAATAATAGTATGGATATTGCAAGGACTGAAATTTTTGGTCCTGTTTTGTCTGTTATGCCATTTGAAACTGAAGAAGAAGCAATTCAAATTGCTAATGACACACCTTATGGTCTAACAAATTATATCCAAACCCAAGATAAAGAAAAAGTTAAAAGAGTTGCTAGAAAATTAAGGTCTGGAATGGTAGATGTTAATGGTGCAGGAATAGCAGTTGATGCTCCTTTCGGAGGATTTAAACATTCAGGGATTGGTCGTGAGGCAGGAGAACATGGTCTTGAAGAGTTTTTAGAAGTCAAAGCTGTTGGTGGCTGGAATAATTAAAAATAATAAATTTTAATTCTTATTATTTTTGACAATATTTCTAATCCTTATTAGTCTTAGTTTATGAAAGATATTACTATTCTAGGAATATTTGTAGCAGATATAAGCTTCTTAGGAGATAAAATTCCAATTACAGGTGAAACTATTCTTGGTGATAATTATAACATAGGGCCTGGGGGCAAGGGATGTAACCAAGCAATAGCTATTTCAAGACTCGGAGGAAAAGTTAATTTTATTTCTAAATTAGGTAATGATGATTATGGTAAACTTGCCATTAATAATTTTAAAAAAGATAATATAGATACATCTAATATTATCATTTCAAAAAAAGACAAAACAGGAGTTGCTGGAATACATGTTGATAGAAATACTGGAAAAAATGCAATAACTGTAGTTAGAGGTGCACCTTCAAGTTTAAGTATAGAGGAAATTAATACTAATGTAATCAAACAATCAAAAATATTTTTAACACAATTAGAGGTCCCTTTAGACGTAACTCTGCATTGCTTAAAAATTGCTAAAGAAAACAATTTAATTAATATTTTAAATCCCGCTCCTGCATGCAATCTAAGTAATGATTTTTTTAAATTAATTGATTATTTTACCCCAAATGAAACTGAAGCAGAGTTTTATAGTGGAGTGATAATTAAAAATGAAAATGATGCAAAAGAAAGTGCCAGAAAAATTATTAAATTAGGAATTAAGAATGTTATTATAACGTTGGGGGAAAAAGGTTTGATATACTCTAATGGTAAAGAGGAAATCTATATTAAAGGCCATAAAGTTAAAGCAATAGATACGACTGGAGCAGGAGATGCATTTAATGGAAGTTTTTCATTAGCATTGTCTAAGGGAAAAAAAATAAAAGAATGTCTCGAATTAGCTAATAGAGTTGCCAGTATATCAACGACTAAACTAGGTGCAGGTGATTCTATGCCAACTTTAAATGAATTAATTAAAATTAATTAACGATTTATTAATTTATAATAGATTTTTTTTTTAAACCATCAAGAAATTTTAAACATCTCTTTAATTCATTTAGTTCAATAAACTCATCTACTTTATGAGCTTGTTCAATTGAACCAGGACCACAGACAACTGTACTGATTCCAATTTCTTGAAAAAGTCCTGCTTCGGTGCCAAATGAAACAACTTCTCTAGAGTTATCACCTGTTAAACTAGAGACCAGCTCACAAGCCTCTGATTTTTTAACACGATCAAATCCTGTGACTTCTCCAATAATTTCTTTTTTAATACTAGATTTTGAAAAAACTTTTTTCATTTCTGGCAAGAGTATTTCATTTGCATATTTATCAATTTTATCATTTAAAAAAATTCCATCTTCTTTTATGACAGGTCTTGTTTCCCAATTAATATGACATTTGTCAGCTATTACATTATGAGCAATTCCACCAAAAATTCCACCAACCTGTAAAGTTGAAAAAGGTGGGTCGAATATAGAATTTTCAGGAACTCTTTTTTTTAGTTCCTCTCTTAACTCAATTAGTTTATTTGCATATCTAGTAGCAAACTCTACAGCACTTACTCCTTTATGTGGTGCTGAGCTATGTCCTGCCAAACCTTCAAAATAGGTTGTATATTCATAGCATCCTTTATGTGCATCAATAATTTTCATTTTTGTTGGTTCACCAATAATACAAATTCCATCTTGAATGTTTCTTTTTTTTAGCTCTTCAATTAATATTGGTGCTCCCAAACAAGCTGTTTCTTCGTCGAAAGTAAATGAAAAATGAATATCTCTATTTAAATTTGATTTAGAATAGATTGGAGCATAAGCTAAAGTGCAAGCTATAAACCCTTTCATATCACAAGCACCTCTTCCATAAAGCTTATCTCCTTTTATAGTAGCTTTGAAGGGATCTGTACTCCAACTTTTTGAAACTGGAACAGTATCTGTATGTCCAGATAGAATTATTGGTTTTATACCATTTGTTTTTTTTGCCTTTAAAGTTGCGAAAAGATTTACTCTTTTTTTTTTCATTATCAAACGTTTTAAAAGATGTAGCCCCAAGCTTATGAAGATAATCTTCGCAGTAGTTTATTAAATCACTATTATCTTCCCCAGAAATAGTTCTAAAACTTATTAGATCACTTAATATCTTCACTGAATTATTGTATAATTCTTCTAAATTAATCTCTGTACTCATAACTAATAATTAATATAAATACTGCATTTATGAAAGAAGAAATAACATATGATATTTTTGACAAAGTTGATATTAGAATTGGGACTGTAATTTCGGTAAAAAGAAATGAGAAAGCAAGAAAACCATCATTAGTTGTTGAAGTAGATTTTGGAAAAGAAATTGGCATAAAACAATCTTCTGCTCAAATTACTCATTATTACAATGAAGAAAACTTAAAAGGAAAACAAGTAATAGGTGTCTGTAATTTTGCTGAAAAGAATATTGCAGGAGTAGTTTCACAAGTTTTAATTTTAGGTTCAATTGATAATGAAGGAAAAGTAATTTTAGTACACCCCTCTCAGAAATCTGAAAATGGACTTCCAATAGCTTAATTAATGCATCCTGAAATTTTATCAATGGCCTTATTTTGGATAGTAGCAGCATACACGCCAGGTCCAAACAATGTTATTGCATCTTACTCAGGTTTTAATTTTGGTATAAAAAAAACGTTACCACATATATTTGGAGTTACTTTTGGGTTTACCTTTTTAATTTTTTTATTAACTGTTGGTTTAGTAAATATATTTAAAATTTTTCCAATTATTCAAATTTCACTCAAATATTTAGGAAGTTTATTTCTAATTTATTTAGCTTACAAAATTTATTTTTCAAAGTTGGATAAAGAAAATAAAAATGACAATCCAGTAAAGTTTATTGAAACTTTTTTATTTCAATTTTTAAACCCAAAGGGTGTTTTAATTGGTATAATAATCGTCTCAACTTATGTTGAGCAAGGAGAATATTATTTAATATATGCGACCCAAGTTATTTTTTTTGCATTCATAGTATCTTTGAGTAGTATTACTTTTTGGACGTTTGTAGGTAAATACTTGAGAAAATTCGCGACAAATGAGAAATTTATAAAATACTTTAATTGTGTTATGTCAATTCTTCTTTTATTAAGCATTATTACTTTTTATATATAAATATGAAACCAGGAACCAAAGACTCATACAATTCATTATCTAACATCAAAATTAATGATAAAAGTTTTAAATTTTTTTCTCTTTCAAAGGCTGAATTTAATGGTTTAGAAGGTATATCAAAATTACCAAAATCTCTTAAGGTATTACTTGAAAATCTTTTAAGATTTGAGGATGATTTATCGGTAACGAAAAATCAAATAGAGGCTATAAAAAATTGGCTTAAAAAAAAGAAATCTGAAACTGAAATAGCATATAGGCCAGCCAGAGTTCTACTTCAAGATTATACAGGAATACCAGCAGTAGCAGATTTAGCTGCGATGAGAGAGGCTGTCAAAAAAAAAAATAAAAATCCAAATAGAATAAACCCCCTTTCAACAGTCGATCTCGTGATTGATCACTCAGTCCAAGTGGATCAATCAGCGAAGGCAGACTCTTTTGATAAAAATGTAGAAATTGAATTCAAAAGAAATGGAGAGAGATACTCATTCTTGAAATGGGGACAACAAGCTTTTGATAATTTTAGAATCGTTCCGCCGGGTACTGGTATATGTCATCAAGTAAATTTAGAATATCTATCTAAAGTTGTTTGGTCAGCAGAATATAAGGGTGAAGATTATTTATTTCCAGATACTCTTGTTGGTACAGATAGCCATACTACTATGGTAAATGGTTTGTCAGTTTTAGGTTGGGGAGTTGGAGGTATTGAAGCAGAGGCTGGCATGTTGGGTCAACCAATATCAATGTTAATTCCAGAGGTAATTGGTTTTGAAGTAAAAAATAAAATGCCTGAAGGAACCACAGCAACAGATTTAGTTTTAACAGTTGTAAAAATGTTAAGAGATAAAGGTGTGGTTGGTAAATTTGTAGAATTTTATGGTGATGGTTTAAAAAATTTAACATTAGCTGATCGAGCAACAATCGCGAATATGGCTCCTGAATATGGTGCAACTTGTGGTTTTTTTCCAATTGATGATGAAACCTTAAAATACCTTAAATTTTCGGGAAGAGACAGCAATACAGTCAAAATAGTTGAAGAATATGCAAAAGCCCAAGGCTTATGGGCTAGCAATGAAATAGAATTTTCTGACACTTTAACTTTAGACATGTCAACATTAGTTCCAACAATTTCTGGACCAAAGAGACCTCAAGACAAGGTTTTGTTAACAGATTCTGCAAAAAGTTTTAAACAAAGCTTTAAAGAGATCACAAAGAAAGAAAACTTTAATAGCTCAAAAGTAGCTAATGAAAACTTTGAGATACAAGATGGTTCAATTTTAATTGCAGCTATCACCTCTTGTACAAATACATCTAATCCAAATGTGCTTATTGGTGCTGGCCTTTTGGCAAAAAAGGCAATTGAATTAGGCCTTGAAGTTAAACCTTGGGTTAAAACTTCTCTGGCACCAGGCTCTCAAGTAGTTACAGATTATTTAGCAAAAGCAGGTTTAAATATATATTTAGATAAACTAGGTTTTAATTTAGTAGGATATGGATGCACAACTTGTATTGGAAATTCTGGTCCATTAACAGAAAATATTGTTGAAGCAATTCAAAAAGAAAATATTTATGCAGTTTCAATTTTATCTGGAAATAGAAATTTTGAAGGAAGAATTTCACCACATATAAAAGCTAATTATTTAGCATCTCCACCATTAGTGGTAGCTTACGCCATTGCCGGTCATATGAATTTTGATTTATATAATGATCCTTTGGGTAAAGATAAAAATGGTAAAGAAATTTTTATGAAAGATATTTGGCCATCAAATAAAGAAATTGAAGAAACTTTAAAAAAATCTTTAAGTCCTGAAATGTTTATTAAAAGGTATTCTAATGTTTCTGAGGGTCCCAAACAGTGGCAACAAATAAAAACAGAAAAAAGTAGTATTTATAGTTGGGAAGAAAACTCTACATATGTAAAAAAACCACCATTCTTTGACAATCTACCAGACCTTCCTGAGGGATTTAAAGAAATTAAAGATGCAAGACCACTATTAATATTAGGAGACATGGTTACTACAGATCATATCTCTCCTGCCGGCAATATACAAAAGGAAAGCCCCACTGGTGAATATTTTATGAAGCATCAGATATTACCTAAAGATTATAACTCTTACGGATCTAGAAGAGGGAATCATGAAGTTATGATGAGAGGTACTTTTGCTAATATAAGAATTAGAAATGAAATGTCCCCTGGGACAGAGGGTGGATTCACTAAACTATATCCTGATGAAAAGGTAATGCCAATTTATGATGCAGTTGTAGAATACAAGAAAAGAGGTGTTGATTTAGTTGTTATAGGGGGTAAAGAGTATGGAACAGGTTCATCACGGGATTGGGCAGCAAAGGGAACTAAACTACTTGGAGTTAAAGTTGTAATAGCAGAAAGTTTTGAGCGAATTCATAGATCCAATTTAATTGGGATGGGAATTTTACCTCTGCAGTTTAAAGAAAATATGAATAGAATAAACTTAAAACTGATAGGATCAGAACTAATTAGTGTAATAGATATTGAAAAAGGGATTAATCCATCAGATAAAGTAATGGTGGAGATTAAATATGCATCTGGTGATGTAAAAAAAATAGAAACATTATGTAGAATTGATACAAAAAATGAATTGGAATACTATAAAAATGGGGGCATACTTCAGTATGTTCTTCGCAACATGTTGTAATTATGGAAGAAGATTTAACAATAATAAATAAAAATACTCGTAACGAAAAAATTAAAAATTTTCTTATAAATAATAAGAAATCATTAATTGTATCAATTTTTTCAGTTTTTATTCTACTAGTAGTTTTTTTTATTTTTGTAGAGTTTAAACAAAAAAAAAAAATTGAGATATCTGATACTTATAATTCTATTGTTATTCAGTATTCAGAAAATACAAAGGAAAATACTGCCTATTTACTTGAAAACTTAATTAATAAAAAAGATTCTACTTACTCAGTATTATCTTTATATTTTATAATTGATAATCAATTAATTAATGACAAAAAAAAAATAAATGAATTATTTGATATTGTTATTAATGAGATTTCTTTAGAGAATGAGATTAAAAATTTGATTATATATAAAAAAGCACTCTATAACGCTAATGAAAGTGACGAAAATAATTTGTTAGATATCTTAAAACCCTTGATTAACTCTGAAAGTGTATGGAAGTCTCATGCATTATATCTTATGGCAGAATATTTTTTTTCTAAAAATGAAAAACAAAAATCTAAAGAGTTTTTTGTCCAAATTTTAAATTTAGAAAATGCAAATCAAGATTTAAAAAAAGAAGCACAAAAAAGACTTAATAGAGATTTAAGTGAATAGACTAATTTTATTTTTTTTATTTTCAATAATATTAACCGGTTGTTCTTTAAGTAAAAACTCAAAGTTCTGGACAGCTAATGAAATTATTTCGCAAGAAAAAGAACCTAATTTTAAAAATATCTTGTTAAAAAAAGAGGCTTTAAGTAAAGAATTTAACTCTAATTTAGTTATTAAATTAAATCCAAAATTTAAAGAAAACAAACTTTCTAAAGTTTATCAAAATAACGATGGAAGAATAAACTTTGATGGGCCTCTAAAAAAATCTTCAAGATATAAATTTTCTAAAATTAAAAATTTTTATCAATTTGAACCAATCATAATATCAAATAATGATAATATAATTTTTTTTGATAATAAAGGATCAATTTTACAATTTAATAATAAATCTAAATTAATTTGGAAAAAAAATTATTACTCAAAATCAGAAAAAAAACTTAGACCAATTCTACAGTTTGCAAATAATAAAAATTTTTTAGTAGTAGCAGATAATATTGCAAAGTATTATCTTGTTGATCTTAAGGATGGGAAGCTGATGTGGTCAAAAAATAATTTAGCACCATTTAATTCTGAAATTAAAATATTTAAAGATAAATTTTTTATTATTGATTTTTCAAATACTTTAAGGTGTTTTTCTATTAAAGATGGTAAAGAACTTTGGAACATTAAAACAGAAAATTCTTTAATTAGATCACAAAAAAAACTTTCTATGGTGATAATTAATGATGTAATTTATTTTAATAATTCTATAGGTGACATTAGTGCAGTTAACATAAATAAAGGTGAATTATTATGGCAGCTACCAACGCAAAGTAGTTTAATTTATGAGTCATCATTTTCTTTAGAAACATCTGATATAATTGCTGATCAAAATACGTTGTTTTTCTCAAACAATAAAAATCAGTTTTTTTCAATAGATATTTCAACAGGTAGTTTTAATTGGGAAAATAAAGTTAATTCGAATTTAAAACCTACTTTAATTGATAATTATTTATTTTCAGTATCTATTGAGGGCTATTTAATAATAATTGAAAAAAATTCAGGAAACATAATAAGGGCAACAAACGTATTTAGTGGTTTTAAACCAAAAAAAAGAAATCAAATAAAACCTACTGGATTTCTGGTTGGTTTGAAAAATGTTTATCTTTCAACAAACAATGGTAGATTAATAGTTATAGAAATAGCAACCGGCAAAGTGATTTCGATATTAAAAATAGATAGTGAAAAAATATCAAGGCCTTTCTTTATTAATAATAGTTTTTTTGTTATTAAAGATAGTGCTATTATTAAACTAGATTAATGCTTCTAAAATTTTTGGAAAAAATTGGTCGAAAAAAAATTGTTTTAGATAGAGGACCGTCACATATAAGATATCATCAAGCTAAACCATGGATGAATAGATACTATGTTCTATTTAGACATCGTCCTAGGTGGTTTCCTTTTAATATATTGATACATGAGATGTTAGCAAACGATCATGGTGATGGAGTACATAATCACACTTTTCCTTATGTAACCATCATATTAAGGGGAGGTTATTGGGAAACGTTAGATTCAGGTAAATATTGGCGAGCTCCCGGCTATATAGGTTTTAGGTCAGCAAATAATTTGCATAGAGTTGATTTAAAACCAGGAACTAGACCTTTGACTTTATTTATATCAGGTCCTTTTGGATTAAGAAAAGGCCCAAGGTCAGAGTATGGAATAGATTTTAAAACAAAAAAATGAATTTAAAGAAACTATTTTTAAATCATTGTGAAGTCAAACAATATGAGATTAATCAGAATCAGCTTGATTTAATAAATCATCTTGAAAATTATTATAAAATTAATTTTAAACAATCTTTCTTAGATAAAATCTTTAAAAAGGGTAATAACAAGCTTGGTTTTTATTTAGTTGGTGACGTTGGTGTAGGCAAAACAATGATCCTTAATTTTTTCTTCAATGAATTAAGAAATAAAAAATTGAGGCTTCATTTCAATGAATTCATGATAAAATTTCATAACTATATTTTTCAAAATAAAGATAAAGAAAATGGAATTGACAATTTTGTTAAAGATTTAAATACAAAAGCCGAAATACTTTATTTTGATGAATTCCAAGTAACTAATATTGTTGATGCAATGATCTTAGGAAAATTATTTAAAAGAATATTTGAGGAAAAAATTAAAGTAATTTTTACTTCAAATATATTAATTAATGATCTTTATAAGGAAGGGCTACAAAGAGATCAATTTATTCCATTTTTAAAGGTATTAGAAAAAAACTGCAATCAAAAAGAATTGTCGATTTCTGAAGATTATCGATCTAGTGGAAATGTCAATTTAGAAAGGTTTTTATCTCCAATTAATAAATCAACAAATTTTATATTTAACAAATATTTTAGAAAGGTTACTAAGGATAAAAAACAAACTTCAAAGATTTTAGAGATTAGTGGACGCAAGCTTCAATTGAAAAATTTTTATGAACGAGTGATTAAATTTGAATTTGATGAATTGTGTAATAGGAATTTAGGATCAGAAGATTATATTACAATTGCTGATAATAGTGAGTTTATTTTTATTTTAAATTTACCTGAATTTAATGAAAGTAATTCAAATCAACAACAAAGGTTCATCACTTTAATTGATATTTTCTATGAAAAAAAAATTCCTTTAATGATCACTTCTAAGGTAAATTTAGATTTAATAAAATCTTCCAAAGGTATTACTGAAGCATTTAAGAGAACTGTTAGTCGTTTATATGAGTTAACCTCAATGGGTTATAAATAAATAATGAAACAAGAATTTTTTAATTTTAGAATTAATACAAATGGACAAAAACTATATGAATTTACTCGTGAAACTATTGATTGGGTTAAAAAAAAAAAATTTAAAAATGGAATTTTGAATTTAAACATCCAACATACGAGTGCGTCTTTAATTGTTCAAGAAAATGCAGATCCGGACGTACAAACAGATTTGATAAAGTATTTTGACAAATTAGTTCCAATGGATGAATCTCTTTATATTCATACGACAGAAGGAAAAGATGATATGCCTGCTCATATCAAATCTTCTTTAACTAATAATCAAATAACATTA
>MDTB01220723.1_pt1 | contig 11134 bp, 11 predicted proteins | sample 811161 | NCBI WGS metagenome assembly MDTB01 (sample SAMN05326650, study PRJNA326480) | marine metagenome | isolation source: seawater | place: Mediterranean Sea | collected 2009
TCAAAAAAAAGAAAAAATTATATAGACTTTGCTGTTAAACACAACGCAGATACAAAATGTAAAAAGGAAAAAACAAAAATTATATTAATTAGTGATTTAAATAATCAAAAAAATTTAGAAATGAAATATGTAATGAAACAAGCTTATTTTAATTTAAAAATAGAAAAATTTAATAAACTTTATGTAGAAATTGTATGTGTTTTTTTAATTGATAAAAGTTTAAAAAAAATGTTAAATATGTATTTTAATATTTGTAAGCCATATTGTCCATATAAAATATGTAAATCATATGACAATATTAATTTATTTATAAAAGAAAAATTAAATAAACATTATGATACTAATATTTTTTCAGAACTAATTCATTACATAGAAAATATAGAAAATGATGAAGAAGATTATAAAAAAATAAAAAATAATCTAAAAGATGAAATTAATATACAAAAATAATATACAAAAATAATATACAAAAATAATTATTAAATTATTAAAAATAATATATCATTTTAATTATATGAATAATCAATTTAATGATAAAGTTTTAAATATATTTATTATTGTATTAATATTAATTTCTGTTTTTTATATTATTTTTTATTTAGTAAATTTTACTAATATTTTTAAGAATCAAAACAATAATGTAAAAATATATAATTATCTAACAGGTAATAAAGCTTCTGAAAATTTAGATTTATGTAAATTTGGTTGTCAAAGAAGTGTATGTAAAACAAAAAATGTAGAAAATAAACATTTTTGTAAATATGATTTTCAATGTAATTATTGTAAAGATAGAAAAACAAATAATTTTTATGTAGATTTAACAAAATATAAAGATATTCTACCAGATTATGATGTTCAAGATGAATTATCTAATAATCAATCTGAAGATTTAAATGATGAAATTAAAAAAAATAATGTTTATATAGATGATTTAAATGATAAAATTAGAGAATATAACGGAGTTAATAATTAAATAATATATTTTAAAAATATTTTATTTAACTTTTTCTCCTTACACATATTTTTAATTTCAATATAATCACATAAATTATCATACCCTCCAATTTTTAATTTTTTTGGGTTATTATTTTCTTGATAAAATATTTGAGGAAATGTACTCATTTTATTCATATTTTTTATTTGTAATTTTATTTTTTCATCTTGTGGAACAATAATTTTTTTAAATTTTATTTTATTTTTTTTTAATAAATCATAAGCCATAGAACTATAATAACAATCTTTTAAAATGTATGCAGTAATCATATAATAATATAAATTAAAATTATTTTACATGATTAAATTTAAAAATATTTAAAAATATCTTATAAACAGAATAATAATGAATAGATTAAATAATCTGAATAATAATTTATTGAGAAATAATTTAAAAAATAAAAATATTTTTTATGAATTTATCAATTCAGCTCAACAAAATTTTGATAAAACAATTTTTAAACAAAAAGAAGATGATAAATGGATGTCTTACTCGAATAAAAATTTATATTATATGATTCAAGATTGTCGTTTATTTTTAAAAGAAAATTATATATCTAAATCAGATCATATAGTTTATAAAGGTAAAAATTCTGTTGATTGGTTTGTTTGGAATATGGCAACATTAAGTTTAGGAGCTGTATGGATTCCAATTTATCATAATCAAAATTTAAATTATATGAAACATGTAATAAAAGATTCAGATGCTAAGTTAATAATTCATGATGATGATGATTTTCCATTAAAAAATTTTAGAAAATATAATATACATAAATCAGATGTAAAAGAAAATAAAAATTATTCAGATATAGATATTATTCATAATGATTTGAGTCATTTAATATATACCTCAGGAACATCAGGTAGTCCTAAAGGAGTTATGTTATCACATGTTAATTTACTTTCAAATATACAATCTATAAATAAAAGATTTATTGATCTAAAAGAAAAGGAAAATTTAAAAACTTTGAATATTTTACCATGGGCGCATATTTATAGTTTAAATACTGAATTATATTATAATGTATTAAATCAAAATACAATTTATTTGAATAGTCATCCTGAAAATTTTTTAAAAGAATTATATGATGTTAAACCAAATGTTATGTATTTAGTACCTAGAGTTTTAGAACAAATATATAAGAAACTAAGTTTTTTAGAAAAACCAATAATTCATAATTTAATTCCATTTATTTTAAAAAAAATATTTGGTCAAGAATTAATAACCATTTTTATGGGAGGTGCTAAACTCCAAAAAAAATATGCGGATTTTTATTTGAAAAATGGAATCAATATTTGTGAAGGATATGGAACAACAGAAGCTAGTCCAATGATAAGTGTAAATCATATAAAAGAACCAAGAAATTTAGATAGTATTGGAGCAATATTAGATGATGTAGATGTTAAAATAATTAATGGTGAAATATGCGTAAGTGGTTTAAATGTTACTCAAGGATATTACAAATCTGATAAAAAAAATGAGGAAGTTTTTATAATACAAAATAACAAAAAGTATTATAAAACAGGAGATGCTGGTGAAATTAAAGATAATTTTTTATTTTATAAAGGCAGAATAAGTAATAATTACAAATTAAGTAATGGTAAATTTATTGAAGTTGATTATTATGAAAAAAAAAATTAGCCATTTATTAAATAATCCATATATAATTTATGGAGATAATAGAGAATATAATATATTAATAACCGAAAATAATGACGATAATAATTTAATACATAAAATAAATAATGAACTTCCAAAATATGTTCAAATAAAAGATATATTAAACTTAGATGAAAATAGTTTTTCAGAATTTTTAACTCCTAAAATGTCATTAAAAAGAAAAGAATTAATTAAATTTTATCAAGATAAAATTGAAAAAAAATATTAAAATTAAAAAATTATAAAAATCATATAATATCTAAATTATTATTATGAATAAAATATTTATTTATGATAGTCTGAAAAATGAAATTAATTTAAAAAAATACTTCAAAAATATTGAAATTAATCATGGTTATATCCAAATTAATAATAAAAAATTAAAAATATTTGGTATTATAGTTAAATTTGTAATGAATATTGATAATATTGTTCATGATTTTCTAAATATTAATGAAAAATATAAAAAAGTTGATAAAATAATTGCTTATGATATATATAATAATTATGAAAATGAATGTTATATTTTGTTATAGTTCTATTAGTTTGTAATTTAATATTAAAATAGTACAATTTTTTAAATGTACATTTTATATTTTATTATTAATTTATTCTTTATTGTTGATTCAAAAATACATAGTAAAATATTTAATAATAATTTTAGAAGTAATCATTATAATTCATTAAATAACGTTATTGATTTAATGAATCAAGAAAAAAGCTATGCTTATTTATCAACTTTAAATTTTTCAAATAAATTAAATGGATTTCCTCATACATCCTTAGTAGGATTATGTATAGATAAAAATGGATATCCTATTTTAAGTATGTCTGATATATCTCTTCATACTCAAAACATTAGAAAAAATAATAAATGTTCTATTTTAATATCAATAAATGGTTTAAAAAATCAAAATCAAAAAAGAGTTACTTTTACAGGTAATATTGAAAAAATAATTGATAAAAATGAAAGTTTAGAAATACAAAAAAAATATTTAGAATCACATCCTGAAGCATTTTGGTTAAAATACATTGATTTTGGAATGTATAGAATGAGTAACATTAAAGATATTTATTATATTGGAGGATTTGGAAAAGCTACTAAAATAAATATAAATAAATATTTAGAATTATTTAAATAATAAAAATATTTTATTAAAATATATGTCAAAAAATCAAATAATAGCTACAGCCTATTTTGATCATGCTAATATTAAAGGTATAATAGATTTATATGAAGATTATAATAATAATCAAGTATTAATAAAAGGTATTCTAAAAAGTAATAAATTTAAAAATTCGTATCATGGTTTCCATGTTCATGAAGCAGGTGATTTATCTGAAAAGTGTATGGGTGCTTGTGCTCATTTTAATCCATATAATAAAAATCATGGAGGACCTAATTCTTATGAGAGACATGTTGGAGATTTAGGTAATATTTATTTTGATAAAAAAGGAATAGCAAATATTAATATGATTGATACTTATATAAAATTAAGAGGTACAAAAGCTAATGTCATTGGAAGATCATTCATTATTCATGCTGATCCTGATGATTTAGGAATGGGAGGACATGAAGATAGTTTAACAACTGGACATGCAGGAGCTAGAGTTACTTGTGCTGTTATTGGTTATTCAAAAAAAATGTTTAAAAAATAATTATTATTTTTAAATATGATAAAGAATAACAATATCAATTTTTATTTAGTTATAATCTAACATTTTAAATTTCAATTAATTTAAATCCTTCATTTTCATTTGGAGTTTCAAAATATTTTTTATATGTATATAATGCAATTTTAGGTACATAATGACCTCCTTCCATTTTTCTTTTTTTAATTTGTTCAATACTATGTTCTAAGTCAGTATTAATCCAAATACATTTTGTATCTGCGTTGTGTTTAACAGCAAAGTCTATATAATTTTTTCTTTTTTTTGATGTACCATTTGTACCATCAAAAATAATTGAGTGTTTTTTATATGTTTTTCTGCTTCTTTAATCATTTTAGGCTGCGTTTTAAATTTATCTCCACAAATTAATTTATATGAAGGTAATTTTTGACTACAGAATGTAGATTTACCCGAACCAGGCATACCAACCATTATTACAACTTCTTTTTTATCTTTATTTTCATAATTACCTTCAAATTCTTTAATTTCATCAAATGGGAAAATATCTTCAGGTTTATAGAATTGTATGCCTACATTATCAGCAAAATCTTTATCAACACTTGACCAATCTTTCGCACCTCCAGCATCACCAACCATAAAACAATCATCTTTATGACAATTTTTATTAAAATCAGGAAATATACTATAAAATAAATCAGGATTACCTTTTTTATATTTTTTATTCATAGCAATTAATACAACAACATTTAAATTTAATTCTTTGACCATATTCTGTATCATAGTTAATTTCATAGATTTTGATTGATCAGTTAAAAAAACTAATTGATGTGTTTTAGAATATTTTTTTAATTTTTCAGGAACACTTTTTCGTAACCATACCCAATCATCTTCATCTTTTGGAAATTCTTTTCCATCTTTTGGTTTTATTAAAGTCCAATCAATATCAAAAATTGCTAATTTTTTATGATTTAAATTTGGTTCATTGTAAAAATATACAATAGTTTTTTCTAATTTACTAGAATTTTCCATATTTATTATTTTTTATATATTTCTAATGTATCAATTTTTAAATCGGTTTAAAATTAAAATTATTATATTATTTTATTATACAATGGCTAAAAAACATAAAAAAAAAACCTATAACACACCCAAAAAACAAAAACACATACATAAAAATGTTAGTGTCAATCAATTTATAAATTCTATGAATAACAATCCAAAATGTAGTACTTGTACATCAATATTAGGACTACATAATAATAGACATTATTGTGGAAAATGTCATATTTCATTTAATATTTAATATTATAAAAATCGAACCTTTAAAGAGATGTGTAAATATAGGAGTTTTGAGAAAAGAAACATATGAAAATGGAAAATACTGTTTTTAAAGATTTTACTGAACAAAAATTTTCAGAAGAGATATTGAAAGGTTTAATTAATAGTATTGTTGAATTTATGAAAGAAAAAAACATTGATTTAAATAGTATAGTTGATTTATCAAATGACATCAAAATTAATTTTTATGATAAGTTAAAAAATATATTAGAATATATAACTATACATATATTTAATAATAATTGTTTAGAAGAACTAATTAAAGATTTTATCAAAAACTTTAATAATAGTATATCTGAAAAAGAATTAGTCAAAGTAAAAAACGAAAAATATTTTATTAAAAAAAAAGATGAAATTAAAGATTTAATTCTTGAAATACATGATGTATTTAAATTAATTACTAATTTTGAATATATAAACGAACATAAAGAAATATTATTTAACGATGAACCTAATGATGAATCAAATCAAAAATTTGGATATAGTTTAAATTATGTTATATCTGATTTATCAAGATCATGTGAGAATTTAAATGATTCACTTTGTAAAGTAAATTCTAATTTAACAAAGGATCAATTAATAAAAGATTTAGATGATTCACTTTGTAAAGATAATTTTAATAAAACAATGAAAGATTTAAATGATTCAATTTGTAAAGCTAAAGAATTAAATGATATTAATCAAAAAATAAAAAATTTATGTGATCCACTTTCTAAAGATAATTCTAATCAAACAATGAAAGATTTAAATAATTCAGTTTGTAAAATAGAAAATTTTATACAGAATGATTTACTTGATAAAGCTCAGCCTGCAGTAGAAAATTTTATACGGAAACAGGATAAAGGAATTGAAAGTGAAATTAAAGAATTAAGTGATATTAACCAAACAATGAAAGATTTAAATGATTTACTTTGTAAAGATAATTCTAATCAAACAATGAAAGATTTAAATAATTCATTTTGTAAAGCTAATTCTGCAATAGAAGATTTAGTAATGACAAAAGAAATTGTAAATGAAATTAAAGAATTAAATAATTTAAATAATACTGAGGAAGAAATATTGAAAAAATTATTAAGTTTTTTAAAAAGTGATTCACAAATTGATGAACAAAATAAATTTAATAAAAATAATATTCCAAATTTAGAAAAAATATTACAATGTTCTTCTGATAAAAAAAAATTAAATAATAATAAAATTAAATTACTTCGAGAAGAACTTGATAAAATAAAATTTAATTTATTAAAAAATGAAGAACATCAAGGATTAATTAAAAAATATGAATGTGGTGAAATAATTAAAGAATTGAATAACAAAGTTTATCAAAAACCATTTGATGAACTAAATGATATTAGATATCAAAATGAAATTAGAAGAATAGTTAACATATATAATAATTCTTCCAAAGAACTCCACGATCAAATAGAGGTTTTTAATAAAATGAAATATTTTATTGAATTAGGAAAAGATAATCAACCTTTTCAAACTGTTTTTGATGCTAAATAGAAAATGAAGTATGTAAATAATTATATTTAAATATAATAATTTATAATAAATAAAAGTTTTTATAAAAATAAAATTAACAATTAATTATATGATTTATATGATTTTTTTCTGATTCAGTTAATTTATAAATCTTAAATACATCTTTTTCATCATCTATTTTTTCACTTATTAATTCCAAAGCATTAATATTATCAAAACCGTGTTTTGAAAATTGTTTTATCAAATATTTAATCAAACATGAATCGATGACTTTTAGAATATTCTTTAAATTTTTCTTATTATCAACAATAATTTTAAAATTATCACTATATGTATAATCATGAGTATCATCTATATAAGGCATTAAGTAACCTTTTTTAGATATTACTAATTTATCTTTATCATAATTGTCATCTTTCTTATTATAATAATAGTATTTTTTTGGAGGAAATGGATTTGTTTTATTAATTGTATCAATAATTTTATATTTAAATTCAGTTGTTTTAGTTTCCTTTACAGTTCCTTTTTTAATCATTTCTTTTCGAATTCTTTGTGTTTTATTATTAAATTTAATATCAATTAAATTAAATTTCTTAGTACCTTCAGTTAATTTTGAAATAATTTTTAAATCTATTTCATTTGGATATCTTGGTAAATTTATTGCTGGGTATAATTTTATTTTCGTTGATTTTACCTTATTATCATAATCTAAAAAATCAATTGTTGTATTATTGATATAATCTTTATTCTGTAAGATGAACCATAAAAAACTAGATCCTACATTGAAATATTTACTACAAGTTTCTATGGATAAATGTTCAATATTATACAATTTATTAATATATTTTCTATTTTTTTCATGTACTAATAAATAATCTAATATATTTCTTGGTGTAATAAATAATAAATATTTTGAATCACCAAGTTGTTCTAAAGATAATTTAGTAAATTCTAAATATTTTTTATTATCTCCGGATTTATTTTTATCTTGAAATGGAGGATTACCCATAATCACATCAAAATGTTCAATATTAAATTTCTTTGAAATATCTAATTTTAAACTATCTCCACAATAAATATTCAAATTAAATTTATTTTTATTGAATAATTTACCAAGTATGTAGCAATTTTTTTTATTAATTTCACTCATATAAAGCATATTTTCTAATATATGCTTTTTTCTTAATTTTTCATCAGGAAATTCTTTTTTTAATCCATCCATTAAACGATAATATACATTTACTGGAAAACTACCCATACCAGCAGCTGGATCATACCATTTTAATGTTGATTCACTAAAAATAGATTTTTTATTTTCTTTTTTATAATGTTTATCTAAATTATTCATCATTTCATCAATTACTTCCATTGGAGTAAATACTTCACCAAATTTTTTCTTTTCTAATTCTTTTGGTTTTAAACTTTTTTTTAAATAATCCAATAATTCATTTGGTTCATTAATTAAAGAATTATATACCATCCTAAATTGATATAAGATATTATTTATATCTTTATTATCAATTAAAAATTTATTTGTTAGATGATATATTAATTTAAATAAATTTTTCTTTTCCCATAACATAAATGTATAATCATTTATTATATCTTTTAATTCTTCAGAACTATTGATAAATTCTATACAATCTTTAATATTATTATTTTCTTGATCATGGTTCATTAAAGCAAATAATGGAATAATTAATGGTAAAATATCTTCCTGGAAAGATATATCAGATATTTTTTTTTCATCATCACTTTTAGATTCTTCATCATCTACTTCTAATGCTTCATCACTATTTAAAACAGGAACTTTTTTCCTTCCTTTTGGTAAATTCTGAAATATTTCTTCATCAAATCTTACAAAATGTTCATCAATATCATTTCCTAATGAAGTAAAATATTTATTCATTAAAGCTTGATCTTTTTCATTAATTTCTAAATTTAAATGTTGAATTTTTCTAAATAACATTCTTTGTTCATTTTCAGGATCATTTTTCCATATTTTTAAAAGTTTGTCAATCATTATTCCTTTATTTTGTTTTGAATCAAATATATCATTATCTAAATTAATTAAATTATTTTCTATCATATATTCAATTTTTTGATGAGTCATTAAATTTGATTCAATGATTGGATAATCTATAAAAGTATGTAAAACTCTATTAATATTAAAATCTACTACAAACCCTATTTTTTTAGATCCATCTGATGTTTCACTCATACATCTATACATCATCTGCATTATTTTATCTGATGAAGTTATGTTATTCATTAAAAAGACTACATCAACCAAAGGTAGTGTAATTCCAAGACTACATTGATTACCAGCTAGTAATATTAATCCTTTTTTATTATTATTCTTGGCATTAATTTCAGTGTTTAATATATGATTTTTTAAATTTTTAATTTCTTTTATTTTAGAATTAATAATCATAATTTCATAATCTTCAAATTCTTCAAATTGAAGCATAATTTTTTTTAAATTTTTACTTAAATCATCAATTTTTAAACCAATTCCAAATGGTAAAAACCATAGTTGAGTTGTAAAATTTTCATTATTTAATAGTGTTCTACTATTAAATTTTCTTGAAGATGAAATAATTCGATTAAAAATACATTTACTATCATTTCCACAAATGTATTTTAATAATTCTTTTACTTGTCTTTCAAATGAAAATTGTTTATTTTCTTTATTAATTGAGAACAATACATCCATAGAAAATCCTTGTTCTGAATTTTCTAAATTATCTTTTATTTTTTGAAATTGTTCTTGTTCTAATATAGTTGACAATAAATGCATACTTGGCATATTATCATAAAATTTTAGTTTATCATCTAAATTTTCATCATCCAAAAAACATTCAACATCTATACCATGCTTTATTTTTAATTTATTGATATCTCTATTTTTACAATACATTTCATCTTCAACATTCCAAAAAAATTGACAATCTTCTGGAATTTTATATTGTGCTAGTGTTTTTTGATAAGTTGCTGTTAAAAATATTTGATTACTAAAATTTGAATTAAATAATTTTAATATTTCTTTAGAATTATTAGTTGTACCACCATAATGATTTTCATCAAAAATAATTAAATCAAATAATTGTTTATGAAAATCAGTTTTTCTATCATTTTTAACATAATTATCTAATAATTGTTTAGATATTACAATTACATTATTATTATCATAATTTAAGTTTTCTAAGTCTTTACCTTTTTTTATTTCAATTATATTTAAATGTCTGAAATTAGTAAATTTATGAAACATTTCAGTTCCAAATTGAGTTAAAGTCTCACTAGGTGCTGGTGTAATTATTAAAGCATTAACTAAATCAAATTCATTATAATATGCATCTATTAAGTGCCCAACTCCATATGTTTTTCCAGCACGACATTTCCAACCCCATAAAAATTTACTTGACCCTTCTTTAATTTTATCAATTGTCTTTTTGACAAATAATTCTTGGTGAAATCTAGGAATTAATTCCATTTTTATTTTAGTACTTTTTGAAAATCAATTTGCAGTATTTTTTTAAAAGTATATTCTATATGATTCAATCAAATTATTTCATGAAGGAAGATTATTTTTAACTGATGTATTTAAAAAATATAATCAATAATTTCATAAATCAATTAATTAAGAATTATTTTCAATTGTTCATTTTTCTGATTTTTTACTTTTTCTAGGTTTATATTGTCTCTTTTTTTGAGTAGTAGAAGAAACATTAGATTCTTGATTTTCACTAATTTTTTCTACTTGTTTATTTTCATTTATTTCTTTTGATTTATTTTTTCTAGGTTTATATTCTCTTTTTTTTTTAATTACAGTTGAAATTTCTTTTTTATGAACTTGTTTGGACTCTTCAATTTCTTCAGGTTCTTTAATTTCTTCAGATTTTTGAATTTGTTCTTGATTATCTAAAATTACATCTGATTCTTTTAAAACTTGAAATCTTTCTTCATGAAATAATTTGATTGAATCATATAGAATATACTTTTAAAAAAATACTGCAAATTGATTTACAA
>MDTB01060051.1_pt1 | contig 11133 bp, 11 predicted proteins | sample 811161 | NCBI WGS metagenome assembly MDTB01 (sample SAMN05326650, study PRJNA326480) | marine metagenome | isolation source: seawater | place: Mediterranean Sea | collected 2009
AAATATTGCAAGAGTGCTCCCAGTTCTAATTATTTCATCTATCGCTTTTTGGTTATCCACTAATCCGTCATTGTTGTAATCGATTAATTTATCCATCACTTTTTTTGCGTGAATTAAATATTTATTATCCACCTTTGGCATGGCACAAATTTCAATACCAAAACTTTTAGCTATTTTTATATCCTTAATATCTGGGCATTGCGACATCGCAGGTTTTACTGCAAAAATGAGCAAAAAGAATACAACATATATTTTTTGCTTCAAAACAATTTTATTAAGCATTTGATGCCCCTCTTTGTAACTTTTTAATAAAGAAATATTCTTAATTATTTTTGCTATAATAGAAAGATTTATGGGTTGATTTCATAGGTTGAAATATAGTGTAATAAATACGGATATTTACGAAGAGTTAATTGTTACCAAATTTAGCATGAATCTTAGGGCGCAGAGAGATACAATTAATGGAAAACGTGTATTTATACCTTAGTAACGCAGAGAGTTAAAATAAAATAGTCTCACTAAAGAGATCTAGAATGGTACTATCGTTTTTTAAAAAATACTCTTAAATAGAATATTTAGACATAAAAAAAAATTGAATTATCTTGACTACTATTTGACTACACTGAAAACAGCGCGTCGGTTAATTGCCCAAGAAGTAAAATTAGACCCTCCAACTAATGGTTTTTCCTTACCATATGAAATTATTTTAAATCGTTTATCGTCGATTCCATTTGCTACTAAAAAATCACGAACCGCTGTAGCACGCCTATCGCCAAGAGCTAAATTATACTCTCGTGTCCCGCGCTCATCACAATGTCCTTCTATTATAATTTTTACAGAGGGATAATTTTTCAAAAATTTTGCTTGTTTTTGTAAAATAATTAGAGATTCAGAATTTAATGTCGATTTGTCAAACTCAAAATATACTGTCGTCCCTATTTTCAAAAACTTTTGTTCGAGAATTTCTTGCGCATTCAAGTTTGGCAAAGCAGAGTTATTAGAAGACGATGTTGAAGTATTGATGATATCAGCATCCTTATCACTCACAACAAATTGACCAGAATTACCTGCCAAGCCGGAACCTATTTTCTCCGAACTCTGCTCGGAGACGGTCTCACACCCATATAACAAGAAAACAAAAGATAAGATTACAATTTTTTTTTATCCATTATTTAACCGTTCAAAAGCCCAGCGAATCTAGCAATTGGATTTTTAGGTCTAACTGTCATGTCTGTTTCAAAGGAGTCCCTGACTGAAGTTTCAGCCAACAACTTTTTACCAATTTCTCGATTACTGACATTTTCAAGCTCAAAATGTTTTATCGAGTTTAAGATACACGACCTTGTTATTCGAAAAGAAGAGCCTGTTTTCTTACAATACACTATTTTGTTGATTTCCATTTAACGACCTTTCTCAAAAACAACAAGAAGATAAGGCCTTTTTTTAAAGTGGGCTGGTGACCGACCACTCGAAATTTAGCTTAGAAGCATATAAAATCGACTCATTTATCTTACAAGACAAACATTTTGTAAAGGGTACTATGTTTGTAAAAACGTAAAATATTACTCATATTGAGTATTCAATATAGTTGTTATATTCTTATAACAACTAAGATTTTGTAAATCGTAACGATAATAAGTGCTAAATAAAATAGCGAAGTAAGCAAAATAATTCGAATGTCAGACAATTTTCACAGAAATTTTGGTTCAATTTGGGGACACTTCTTAAGCTTTGAAATTAATCGAACCAGAGAAGCACTGCAAATTTTCGGCAACGCTAATAACTTTTTTATTCTCCAAATAATAGCTTGGCATAACCTCTATCTTCTGCAACTGGCTGAGGAAAATGAAAACTATGAAAGTTTGAGGGAACAATGGGGAGTTAGTAATTTTGAAATTGAAAATACTGTCCAAAATAAATTAACAGTCTTAGCTGTTTCGCAATTATCTGGGATAGACAAAGAAACAACAAGAAGAGCCGTAAAAAGTTTGGTAGCAGATAAATGGATTATTTACAGTCCTTCCAAAGGTATAACTTATTCTCCCTCTGAAAATAATAATCAATTGATGATTAAATTTAACGAAACAGTTGAAATTCCCTTATTTTTGAAGCTTGCCTCCAAAATAAAAAAGTTAACCTAGATGTCGAAATCTTAAAGCAGTCTTGTAACGTCTTTTTCTCAGTGACAATTAATCTTTGGATTTACGATAAGTGCTAAAACTATTCCGTATAATGTGCACCTAATTCAAATTCCATTTGAAGATTAGCCCGGTTACCAAAAGATGAACTGGTTAATTCGATAAATTTTAGGCTTTTGTTTATTTTTAGCTTATAACTTTCTAAATTAAAATTCCTTTTTTGACTATGAAAGATGTTCAATAAAACCCTGAAATAATGGAACAGTTATTGTTGTATAATTAACGAAGTATACTTGAAAAGTTTAAAATATTGAAACACAATCGAAGAAGGTTTTTATCAAATTAATAATTTGTCGTAATAATTTATTATTTTTTTTGTTGGGGAATTTGCGATGATAATTGAACGAGATATTGAAATACCCATGACTGATGGGATTGTTCTTAGGGCAGATGTCTATCGGCCTAAAACAACAAACAGGGTTCCAGTTGTTTTGGCAGGTGGCCCTTATGGTAAAGGTGTGAAATACCAAGAACATTACAAACGTTTGTGGGATTCTTTAGTCGAAATGCATCCCGATATACTTAAAGATTCTAAAAAGGAATATCTTACATGGGAGACTGTTGACCCAGAAATTTGGGTGCCTTGGGGTTATGCTTGCGTGAGATTTGACTCTCGGGGTGCTGGGCGTTCTGAGGGATATTTAGACATATTTTCACCTAAAGAAACACAAGATTTTGCTACCGTCATCGATTGGTCGGGAAACCAAGAATGGTGCAATGGAGCTGTTGGCTTAAATGGTATTTCCTATTACGCCATTAATCAATGGCAAGTTGCCGCTTTAAAACCCAAACATCTAAAAGCTATGATACCTTGGGAAGGTGCTGCTGATCACTATCGTGATTGGGCACGACATGGAGGAATACTATCGAATCAATTTATGAACTTTTGGTTTCCTTCTCAGGTACTTGCAATTCAGCATGGCAACCCAGATGGACCGGTGGACCATTGGTTGTCGGAGGACACTCAGAGGCAGCACCTTTCAACAGGCCCTAAAATTTTGTCAGATCGCGAGAGAAAAGAAAATCATGCTCACACTCTAGAAAACTTTAGGGCGAGAGAATTAGACGATGAATGGTATCGAGAAAGGTCGCCAGATTGGGAAAAAGTGGAAATTCCTTTCTTAAGTGCGGCAAGTTGGGCAGGTTTTGGTTTGCATCCACGCGGAAACTTTGAAGCGTTTACTCAAGCCAAATCTAAAAATAAATGGTTGGAAGTTCATCCAGGCAGACATGAAGAGTGGTTTTACCTAGAATATGGAATGCAATTACAAAAAAGATTTTTTGACTTTTACTTAAAAGACGAAAAAAATGGATGGGATATTGAGCCTAAAGTGTGGTTAAATTTGCGGCGCCCGTTTAGCGAAGATTTTGAACTACGAAAAGAAAATGAATGGCCTCTCAAACGCACTGACTGGACTAAATTATTTATTCATGCAGACCAATCTGGAAGTTTAAATTGGAAGGAGCCAGAAAAATCTTCTGAAATTGAATTTTTTGCCGATTCTAGAGGCTTGTCTATATTATCCAACCCGTTGGAAAATGAAACCGAAATTACCGGCCCTATGGTAGCTAAATTATTTGTTTCATCATCTACAGTAGATTGTGACATTTTCATAACAATTCAAGCTTTTTCTGAAACTGGAAAAGAAGTATATTTTCAGGGCACCGTTGACCCAAGGACACCGCTTGCTCAGGGTTGGCTTAGGGCCTCTCATAGAAAACTGGACAGTGAAAAAACAGTTTTTTGGAGACCTTATCATTCCCATGATGAAAAGCAGATGCTAATGCCAGACGAAGTCTATGAATTAGATATAGAAATTTGGCCACAAAGCATAATTTTGCCGAAAGGTTTTCAAATTGGCGTTAACATATCGGGCCAAGATTTTGATAGACCGGGAGAAGCAGTAGGTGATTATATGCCTTGTCGTGGGTCAGGACCGTTTTTGCACAATGACCCTTTTGATAGACCAGATGAAATTTTTTGCGGCAAAACGAAAATTTATTCAGGGGGCGCTTATAATAGCTATATATTATTGCCGATAATACCAATGATTTAGCTAATTTTTGTCTTTATTTGTACAAAAATTATTCCAAAAAAAACTAGTAAAAAGCCAATAAGTAAATTTAAGGTTATTTGTTCTTCTAGCATTAAAGAGCCCAGTAGCATCGCTGTAAGGGGGTGCAATCCCATACACAGGGTAGCCTGCGTAGGGGTGACATGTTGCAAAGCCTTCCCCCAACAATAGATCATAATAGCTCCACAAGGGACCCCGAGAATAAAAATATAGGTCCACCCTATACGATTAAATTCTAAAGAACCGTTAAGAGGATTTCCAAAAACGATAGAGAAAATGGACATGGCAAAAACGCCTGTAATTAAAGCGAAAAGTAAAACTTTTGTATTGCCGTATTTTTTTATATAGCTAGCCGAAAAAGAAGCAAAAACAGAAGAACAAATCACACCTATCGTCACTATAACATCGCCAAGAATAAGCGTAAAATTTAGATTATCGAAATTGTCTCCCAACGCTACAAATATACCAGAAATGGCGAAAAAAATTGCGATTAATTTTATACTATTAATAGCTTCGATTTTGAAAATAGATGAAATAATCAGAGTCCATATCGGCATTGTTGCAAATAAAAGCCCTGCTCGTCCCGCTGTAGTGAAGGTTAATCCATAGGTCAACAAGATTGGAAAACCAGCAAAGTAAATTAACCCAAGCATAGAAATCCGGCTTCGATCTGCTCGATTTATATTGCTAAAATCTATTTGCTTAAAATAAAAAATATACAAAATTAAAGCAAGAATAAACCAACGCAAAAAACCTAGAGTAAATGCATCTGTCTGAGGCAAAACCAAACGTGTAAAAACTAGTCCTGCACCTCCAAGAATAGCCGATACACAAGCAAATATAATTCCAATCGATAGTTGGCGTTCTGACATTTAAAAATTCCTAAAATGTGATATAACTGGAGTATTGGATTTGTATTTAACAAAATTATCTAAAAAAAAACAGACTACGATGACGTTTTGAAATACAAACTCAAGGCAACTAGTTAAGCGCCTTCTGGAAAGTAATAAAAAATGGCAAAAATTTCGAATCTCTTTAGTGAGAGTAAAATTGACGGTCTTACAATAGCAAATAGATTAGTAGTTGCCCCAATGACACGCGTTAGTGCAACTGCAAATGGTGTTCCAACTGATGTAATGAAAAATCACTATAAAGACTATTCAAAGGGTGGTTGGGGTTTAATAATTACCGAAGGAACGTATATCGATCAGAAGTTTTCACAAGGTTACAAAAATCAACCAGGCATAGCAAATAAAAGACAGATAGAGAATTGGAGAAAAATTGTAAATGCTGTTCATGAAACAAATACTCCTATTTTTATGCAATTGATACATGCTGGAGGTCTCATACAAGAAAATATATACAAAAAAAAAGGTATAGCTCCCTCTGCAACTGAATTGCTCGGCAAGATGCTTCCACACTATTATGGGGAGGGAAAATTCCCTGTTCCGAAGGAGATCACGAAAGAACAGATAGCGGAGACAGTTATAGCCTTTACAAAAGCAGCAAAAAACGCTATGGAAGCCGGATTTGACGGTATAGAAATTCACGGAGCAAATGGTTACTTATTAGATCAATTTCTTACTGTTTTTTCCAATCAGCGTAATGATGAATATGGCGGCAACCTAGAGAATCGAATTCGATTTCACTGCGAAGTTCTGCAATCCGTATTGGACGCTATCAAAGGCAAAATTCCTGTTGGAATTAGAATTTCACAGACGAAAGTAAATAACTTTGAATACCAATGGCCGGGTGCTGAAAAAGATGCCAGCTTCATTTTCAAGAAAATTAAATCTATAGCTCCAAGCTATATACACATTAGCACTCATAAAGGGCTAGAACCTGTGTGGAATACCGAACATAGTCTTGCACATTATGCAAAAAAATATTTTGAAGGAAAAGTTATAGCGTGTGGCGGTCTTCATAATCCCGTTAAAGCAGCAAATTTATTAAAAAACAATGAAGCGGATTTTGCCGCGGTAGGAAAAGGTGCGATAGCTAACCCAAGTCTTCCTAATGATATTCGCCATAACAAGGCTCAAAAAGAATTTGAGCCAGAGATGATAAAGCCATTAGCGACGATAGAAAATACCAAGACTTGGAGAAGAAACAACCTTTAGGTAAGAAATATTTCAACCCGTAATGTTTATTGCCTAAAAAAAATAGAATTTAAAAAGTAATATTGTTACCGTTTATCTAATTAAGAATAAATATCATAGCAAAGTAAATTTTTTTAATTTTAACTGATTGAAATGAGGTTCATAACTTTGCTTAAATCGTCAACAGATTAGTTAATGGACAGATCGCTTTATCACAATGATAAATTTCGACCAAGTTGGATTAAATTTTGGTGAGACACGAATTATTGAGAATTTAAGTTTTTCAATAAAAGAGGGTGAATTTTGTTGTGTCCTAGGACCCTCAGGTTGCGGAAAATCAACAACTCTTAGACTTATGGGTGATTTATTAAAAGGATATACTGGCAAAATTACTGTTTCTGGAAGACCTCCAACTGAATGTTGGCAGAAAATGGCTTACGTTTTCCAAAATCCCAGACTTTTACCATGGAAGAATGCTCTTGATAACGCAGCATTTGGGCTAGAAATGCGCTTCCCTAAGATGGGTCAAGCAGAACGAAATGAAATTGCATTTGAACAGCTCAAGAAAGTTGGACTTGCGGATGATGTCAAAAAAATGCCTTTAATGTTATCTGGTGGAGAAAGACAGCGCGTTTCGCTTGCTAGAGCGCTTTCATTAAAGCCTGAAATTATACTTATGGATGAACCATTCTCCGCTTTAGACCCGAACACAAGAAGAGTTCTGCGGTTTCAACTTGTTCAACTTTGGAAAGATATCGGAATGACAATTATATTTGTCACTCATGATATAGAAGAGGCCCTAGAATTGGGTGACAGAGTGATTGTGTTAGGAACACGGCCTTCTAAGGTAGAAAAAATAATACGTCCTAAAGAAAAAAGACCGAGAGAGGTAGATATGTGCAAAGAATTACGCGATATTAAAAAAGACCTAATAAAATTATTCGAAAATTTGGCAAAAACAAAGGTGAATTAAATGAAAAAAATATTTCTCGCATTATCGTTTATCGTATTTCTAAGCCAATCGTTAAACGCAAAGGAATTGATTAAATTTGGATATTTATCTGACCCAAGCCATGAGGCAGTGATGTGGGCCCTAAAAAATGGAAAAGTCCAATCAAACACAATCGAAGTAAAAGCAGATGCGCTTCAAATACCAGCTTTGATACAAGCGACAGTATCGCAGACTTATGACGTAATACAAACAGCTGGAATGGCAATCCCCAGAGCGCGTTCAAAGGGGTTAGACCTTAGGATTGTTGGCACTGCACTTCGATATCATAAGGGAGGAGAGGGCGCAGATATTTGGGTCAAGAGTGATAGTCCGTTAAAGTCGGCAGCTGATTTAAAGGGTAAAAAGTTAGCGGTATACTCCCTTGGATCTTCCGGAATAACACTAATTAGAATTGCGCTCGCTAATGCTCACGGTTTTAATGTGGATTTAGAAAGTGGGGATATTGAGTTTGTTGAAATGCCCCCACCAGCTATGCCAGCTGCCCTAGAATCTGGAACGATAGACGCTGCAACACTTATTCACTCACAAGCCTACCAAGCCCAAAATACCAATATATTTCGGTCTATAGTCTCCACGGCTCCTGACAATTACAAAAGTTTTGGAGTGCGGGGTGTTTCTGCAGTTCTCGCGGGTTATGGAGAAAAGTTGGATAACAATCCAGAAATTCACAAAGAATTTCTTCGCTTACTGCATCAATCTGTTGAGTATGCAAAATCAAACCCAGACGAAGTTTTTACAGCAGTAGCAAAAGAAAATGATACTGACAAAAAATTTTTAGAACGTTGGTTTGCTGAGTATAGCGATTTCCCTGTTTTAATGAACAATGATGATATGAAAGCAATTCAAATGTTGTGGGATGAGTCAGTAAAACTCGGAATGCTGAAATCTTCACCACAAGTTCAAGATACGGTCTGGACCGAGACAATCATCGTTAATTAAAAACTTAATATATCCAGAAAATTATGTATAAATGAAATTTTTTTTTAAAAATTCAAAGCTTATTATATCTGTAATTTTCTGGCTATTTTTTCTTGTAATTTGGAATAAATATTCAAGCATTTTACCGGTATATCAATTACCTTCGCCAATGCTCATATCAACTGCAATGGCAAATATAGTTCTAGATTTTGATTTGATAAGTCAAATTGGCTTAACGCTATTCCATGTATTAAGTGCAATGTTAATCGCTTTTTGCATTGGGGTATTTTTATCTCTTCTTCCAATATACAGTGATTATTTTGAACATTTTGTGGACCATCGCATAACGCCTTTCTTGAATTCTTTCTCCGGGGTTGGCTGGCTATTTATTGCAATATTATGGTTCGGAATTAATTCATTTACAGTAATTTTTGCAGTGACTATGGTATTAATTCCATTTGCAATTATTAATTTAAGGACCGGAATAGCAGAAATGGACAGTGATATTTTAGAACTTGGAAATAGCCTAACAAGAAATTCTAAAAAAATATTGCTGAGTGTAAGGGCGCCTATGCTGTTTCCATACGCTTTTGCAACATTGCGAACAAGCTTCGGAGTGAGTTGGAAAGTTGTTTTAACTGCCGAACTCTTTGGCGGAGCTGGAGGAATGGGCTATATTTTGAATAAATCCAGGCAGGAATTTGAAACAGAGATAATTTTTGCAATCATAGCTTTTATTATAATATTTGTAATTATCGCCGAGGTTGCATTTTTCTCTCCGATCCAAAAGCACCTAGATAAAAGATACATACGTGATTAAAATATTACAAATGTTGAATCCCATTTCAGAAATAATCATTATTGGATTTTGTGTTTTTTGGTGGTTCGTTGCTAAAGATATACCAGATTTTATCCTGCCTGAGCCTTTAGAAGTAATAGGCGCATTAGTTACCCTAGTTTTAAATCCGGATAGTTTTCATCATATTATTGTAAGTTTATCTAGGGTAATTGGCTCATTAATTTTTGCAACCTTAGTTGCTATTTCTCTAGCGATTTTGTCGAGAACAAATTATGTTTTTAATATAATAGTTGAACATAACATATTGATTGTACTAAATAGCTTTCCTTCTATTGGTTGGGCAATCTTGGGTGTTATATGGTTTTCAATTTCTAATGTTACAGTTATTTTTGTTGAAATAATGATAATAATTCCCTTTTGTCTCATAAACTGTATCCAGGGTTTTCGACAAAGTGACCAAGAGATTAAAGAAATGGGCAAAAGCTTTTCGAGAGAGCGTTTGTTAACTTTTTTCAAAATTGACTTGCCGCTTGCATTACCTTTTATTATCGCAGGAGTCCGGATCTCTTATGGGATAGCATGGAAAATTGCAATTGTAGCAGAGTTATTTGGAGCGAGTTCAGGGCTAGGTTGGCTTCTGCAACAAGCTCAGAACAATTCAGATTCGAAGAAAGTATTAGCAGTATGTTTGTTGATTGTTTTTCTTTTTTCGGTCATAGATTTTTTGGTACTTAAGCCAATAGCAAACAAGTATTCGATGAATTTTAAGGAGATAAAATTTGATTAAAAAAACACATAGAATTGGCCCCTCCCCTTTTATTTCAGTTGATGAATGCGGGGAAGGTGAATTGGTAATATTCCTTCACGGTATTGGGGGTAACAAAAGAAATTGGATTCCAAATTTTGAAAGTTTTTCCAAGAATTTCAAAACTGTTGCTTGGGATGCTAGAGGTTACGGAGAGAGTGACGATTATGATGGTGATTTGAATTTTGATGATTTTGCAGCAGACTTAAATAAGGTAATTAATTACTTTTCTTATGATAAAGCTCACATAGTTGGATTGTCGATGGGGGGGAGAATAGCACTTACTTTTTTCAAAAACTATTCTTCTAGAGTTGCTTCATTAACACTTTGTGATACGCACAAGGGTTTCAAACATTTTACAGCAGAGCAACAGGACGAGTTTATCAAGCTTAGAAAAGACCCGTTGGTTTCGGGAAAAGAGCCCAAGGACATAGCACCGATTGTTGCTAAAACACTTATTGGAAATATAGAAAATAAACATGTTTATGAACAGTTGGTAGATTCAATGAATAGGCTGCATAAGTTCAGCTATATAAAATCAATAGAGGCATCTGTGAAAAGCGACCATACCGATATTTTGAACAAAATAGATGTGCCAACGCTCGTTGTTGTCGGTGAACTTGATACTTTAACGCCGCCAAGTCTGGCAAAAGAGATAGCTAGTGAGATCGATAATGCTAAACTCGAAATAATCAAAGGCGCAGGACATCTGTCCAACATAGAACAACCTGACATTTTTAACAAAAAAGTGATTAGTTTTTTAGCTAATTCATCAATTTAAAAAAAACAAAACAAAAATTTTTCAAAAGATAGGGTAATATGAGAATAGCCAAAAATGGAAATGTTGTTGAGCTTGTAAAAGATAAGTTATTTTTACTTCAGAATATTGTAGAATTAGATGGTAGATTGATAGCATTTCCGCCGAATAAAACTGGCTTTGCGCCACTGAACTGTTATATTCTCAAAGAGGAGACAGGCGCTCTTATGATTGATACCGGTTATTTATATCATCAAGATAGTATCCTTTGCCAGCTATCTGGGGTTATCACCCCGGATTTACCATTATCATTGCTACCTTCACGCGTTAATGAATTTATGTCTGTTGGCAATGCGAAAGCCATTTCCCAGCTGTTTAATGTTATAGATTACTATCTTGCACAACCTGATGCTCCTGATTGGTTTGATTTCACTGATGCTGAGCGTGACCTTGAGCTTAAGAATATACCA
>MDTB01076001.1_pt1 | contig 11133 bp, 8 predicted proteins | sample 811161 | NCBI WGS metagenome assembly MDTB01 (sample SAMN05326650, study PRJNA326480) | marine metagenome | isolation source: seawater | place: Mediterranean Sea | collected 2009
CACTGAGGAGGTTAGCCACCACTACGTCGACAACAACGGCGTTAAAATCCATTACGTGAAAACAGGCAGCGGCCCTCTAGTTGTGATGGTTCATGGCTTTCCCGACTACTGGTACAGCTGGCGCCATCAGATGAACGGGTTGAAAAAAGACTTCACCGTGGTGGCGATGGATCAACGCGGCTATAACCGCAGCGATCAACCCGACGGTGTCGACGCCTACGCAATGCCGAATCTAGTTAGCGATGTCGCGGCCGTGATTCGTGATACCGGAGCAGCCAAAGCTACCGTGGTTGGCCATGATTGGGGCGGCGCAGTGGCTTGGCAGGTTGCCTTCAACGAATCCAAGGTGGTGCAAAATCTTGTCATTCTTAATCTTCCTCATCCCAACGGCATGGCACGCGAGCTAGCGACCAACCCTGAACAACAGCGCAATAGCGCCTATGCGCGCCGTTTCATCGAAGGCTCCGCTGACGACCCCGATATCGTCTTTGGTGGCCCCATGACACCGCAAACGCTTGCAGGCTGGGTGCGAGATCCAGCAGTGAAATCTTTATATGAAGCCGCATTTGCGCGCTCTAGTTTCAGCGGCATGCTAAATTTTTATAAAGCTAATTACCCAAGACCAGGCCAGTCCAGCGCCGTTGCGAGCAGTGAACCCATGCCAAAGTTGCCCATGCCGTTGCTGATATTTCACGGCCTGCAAGATACCGCTTTACACTCAGATGGGTTAAACAATACCTGGGACTGGGTCGACAATAACGTCACCCTGGTTACAACACCTGCGGCGAACCATTTTGTACAACAAGATGCCGCCGACTTAGTCACACGAACTATGCGCTGGTGGTTGTTGGATCGGACCGACTAAATACAGAGCAACAAGGGGAGTCAACTTGGCGAATCAAACTCAATTCAGCCCTGCCTATCGAAAGTACGCTTTGGGCATTTTGTTAGTCGGCTATATTGTTAACTTTGTCGACCGCACAATCCTTTCCATCCTGCTCGAACCCATAAAGCTCGAACTCACGCTAACCGATACACAACTTGGCTTTCTTGGCGGTCTGGCATTTGCCGTGTTTTATACATTCTTGGGGATACCCATCGCCATGCTGGCGGACCGCAAAAGCCGAGTAAAGATTCTAGCCATTGCTATGGTGGTCTGGAGCCTCATGACAGCCCTCTGCGGTCGAGCTACTGACTTCATGAGCCTACTCTTAGCCCGGATTGGTGTGGGCGCCGGCGAAGCAGGCGCGAGCCCGCCCAGCCATTCTTTGATCTCAGATTATTTTCCCGTCGAGGCGCGTGCCACCGCACTGTCTATCTACGCCCTAGGCATACCTATCGGCAGCATGATTGGTAATTTTGTCGGCGGATGGGGTGCTGAGGCCCTAGGCTGGAGGAACACATTTTATCTAGTAGGTCTACCCGGCGTGCTAGTAGCCCTAGTCATCTGGTTCACGTTACGCGAGCCACCTCGCGGCATGTCTGATGGCATCGTCATTGACAACTCTAAACCCTCAGGAGCAGGAGTAAATTCAGGCCCTGCGGCACCAGGGGTCTCCGAAGTTTTGAGTCTGTTGTGGAGCAAACGTTCATTTCGGCACTTGTCTTTCGCGGCGGGGTTACACGCCTTTGTTGGCTATGGCGCCAGCACATGGAATGCACCGTTTTTTATCCGCATCCATGAAATGCCTATCGCCGAGGTTGGCAGCTGGCTCGCTCTAGTTTCAGGAATTGGTGCGATTGGTACATTCCTAGGCGGCTACTGGGCAGACAAACTCGCGGATCGCACTGGCGAAAAACGTTGGTATTTTTGGGTTCCAGGTATTGCCACTTTCGTCATGGTGCCCTTTCAGTTTCTTGCTTACCTGTACGGTGGCATCGGTGCTGTAATCGCTAGCCTGATGATCGTTACGGTTCTCGGGAACATGTACCTCGGACCGTCTTTCGCTATGACTCAGGCTTTAGTCAGTTTGAGGATGCGCGCTGTTGCTTCAGCTATTTTGCTGTTCGTACTGAATCTCATCGGCATGGGGCTAGGCCCCTACCTCGTCGGTGTCGCCAGCGACTTCTTGGCTCCGACCTTTGGTCAGGAATCCATTCGCTATGCTCTATGTCTAGCAGTTATGGCAAACGTCTGGGCAGCAGGTCACTACTTTCTGGGTGCTCGACATATGCGCAAAGATTTAGCCGACACCGAGGCTATGAACACACAAATGGCGACCCCAGGGAACGCCGCTTAAGAATTAAACAAGGGAGAAATACTATGAAACTAGGATTATTAGCAGGGGGCATTGGCCCACGGGTAAGGGTGAATCTAGAGGTCATAAAACACGCCGAAACTCTTGGCTTCGACTCGGTCTGGACCGCTGAGGCTTGGGGCGGCGACGCGGTAACCCCCGCAACCTGGATGCTCGCGCATACCGATAAAATAAAAGTGGGTACCGCCATCATGCAGATGCCCGCGCGATCACCAGCTATGACCGCCATGACGGCTATGAGTTTGGCGGAACTTTCTGGCGGACGATTTATTGTTGGCCTTGGAGCCTCGGGACCACAAGTTGTCGAGGGCTGGCATGGCGTACCTTACGGTAAGCCCGTTACCCGCCTAAAAGAATATGTGCAGATTATGAAGCAGATATTTCGTCGCGAAGCACCGCTCAGTTTCGAAGGTGAACTTTATCAACTGCCCTACACGGGCGCAGGTGCAACTGGTTTGGGCAAACCGCTGAAGAGTATTTTGCATTGCGAAGAGGATATTCCAATTTTCTCTGCCAGCATTACACCTAAGGGCGTTGCTGCGGCAGCAGAAGTTTGCGACGGGTTCTTCCCAATCTGGATGGACCCGGAAAAACATCAGGTATTTGATGCACCAATAAATGAGGGTTTCGCGGCAGCTGGCGACAAGAATATGAGCCAATTCGAAGTTTCACCCTTTGTCACAGTATCCATGGGCGATGATGTCGAACAATGCATGATGCCAATCCGCGCAAATATGGCGTTGTACATCGGCGGCATGGGTGCTCGGGATAAGAACTTCTATAACAATTACGCCAAGGCATTGGGTTTTGAGGATGCGGCGGTGGAAATTCAAGATCTATTTTTATCCGGTCGCAAAGACGAGGCAGCGGCGGCTGTGCCGGCCGAGCTCATCGATGCGTGTCATCTAGTAGGACCCGCCGAGCGCATTAAAGAGCGACTGCAACGTTGGAAGACTGCAGGCGCAAACGGCCAGGTCGCCTCAATGTTGCTGGGCTGCCAGCAGCCCAAGGCACTGGAAGTGATCGCGGGAGAAATTCTGTGAGGCAACCATTGGCAATGCGCACCCTCGTTACGCTACTCGCTCTGTTCGGCACCCTTTGCAGCACTGGCAGCCTCGCTAACGCGCTGCAGGTTGGCGACCGCGCACCGGACTTCGAGCTGCCTGGAACCGACGGCAATACGCATACGCTAGTCGCCGCTGACAACAGCTGGCTGGTTGTGGCCTGGTTTCCCAAAGCCTATACCAGCGGCTGCACCATCGAGTGCAAATCGCTGGCAGAAAACGGCCATTTGCTTAATCAGTACAACGTGCGCTACTACATGGCAAGCGTCGATGCCTTGGCAGACAACCAGGGTTTCGCGGCCCAGCAAGAAGCTGATTTTCCACTGTTAAGCGATACCAGCAAGCGGGTTGCTGAGCAGTTTGGGGTTCTCAGCGCCGGGGGTTATGCCAAACGGCATACGTTTTATATGAACGCCAACGGTACGATTGTGGCAATAGATCGCAATGTGCAACCCAGCACCTCAGCTGAGGATATGGCGGCCATGTTGGCCAAGCTGGAGGCGCCACAACGCTGAATAGACTGCAGCGAGCAAAATTTACAGTGAGAACCTTATGTATCCGGGATATTGGGCGACCATAAAACCTCATACTGATGCTGTGGTCGACGCGACTTCAGGCGCAAAGCTTAGCTGGCAAGAACTCGATCAGCGCTCGAACCAAGTAGCTCAGTTACTGTATGCCCGGGGTTTACGCCCGGGTGACCACATCAGCTTGCTGATGCAGAACGATCTGGCGTTTTTCGAAATCGCCTGGGGCGCTTATCGCTCGGGTTTGTACATTACCTGCATCAACCGCTACCTGACCGCCGAGGAAGCGGCATACATCGTTAACGACTCTAACAGTAAGGCATTGTTTACTGCGGATGTGCTGACAATCGCAGCAGACTTACCGGAGTTGACGCCGGCATGTGACGAGCGCTTTATCACGGGAACGACGGTTAGCGGCTACGAGTCTTATGCGTTAGCCCTCGTCGACCAACCCAAGGCGCCTTTAGCTGAGGAACCGGCTGGCGACGCCATGCTGTATAGCTCGGGAACCACAGGCCAACCTAAGGGTATCAAGCGGCCTCTTAGCGGCGAACATATCAGTGGCGGCTTTCCCGGGGTAGAGGTTAATAATCCATACGGTATAGACGCTGAATCAATTTATTTGTCCCCAGCACCGCTCTATCACGCTGCACCCTTCGGCTATTGCATGCGCACTCTGGCGCTCGGCGGCCAGGTGGTCATGATGCAACGCTTCGACCCGGAACTTTCGCTTAAGTACATCGAGCAATATCGCATTACCCATTCTCAATGGGTGCCAACCATGTTTGTACGCATGATGAAACTCACCGATGAACTGCGTGATCGCTACGATTTGAGCTCACACCGTTGTGCTATCCATGCAGCTGCACCCTGCCCAGTTGAGATCAAACAACAAATGATGACGTGGTGGGGCCCCATTTTATGGGAGTACTACGCCGGTACCGAGCGCAATGGCTCTACCATCATCGGTCCAGATGAATGGTTGGCACATCCAGGCTCGGTGGGCAAAGCCCATAGCGGTATTCTGCATATTTGCGACGAGGACGGTGTTGAGCAAAAGCCAGGCGACGAGGGGATGATTTATTTCGAGCAGCCCGCAATGGCATTCGAATATCATAATGCGCCAGAGAAAACTTCCAGCGCCACTCATCCGACTCACGCAAACTGGAGTTCACTCGGCGACGTGGGTTATGTCGACGACGACGGCTATTTGTACCTTACTGACCGCAAGGCCTACATGATTATCTCTGGGGGTGTGAATATTTATCCGCGAGAAATCGAAGACGCGCTAATTTTACATCCAGCTGTAGAGGACGTTGCGGTATTTGGCGTGCCCAATACGGACTTTGGCGAAGAAGTAAAGGCGGTGGTACAACCCGCGCAAAATGTTGCCCAAGACGCACACTTAGTGGACGAGCTGATGGAATTTGCCAAGCAGCACCTCGCGGCTTACAAACTACCTCGATCCATCGACTTCACGGATGAACTACCTAGGTTACCCACCGGGAAGCTGTACAAGCGCCTATTAAAAGACAAGTATTGGCCACAAAAGGACGGCTAAATTCGCCGCCCACCTTTGCCTCTAATCAGAACCGCAACACCGCCTGAGCAGCAGGACGCTGTCGATAACGCTGATCCCAAGCTTGCAGGCCCGGATGATTATTTATCACCTCGACTTTAGCGAAGCGCGCAAATTGCAGAGCTGACTGCAACGTGATGTCAGCTAACGACGCTTGCTCACCGCCCAGCCAGTCGCGGCCATCTGCAAGCAAGTCCTGCAGATAGTCCAAAGCTTGGCTCATAGACCCCAGCAACTCTTTGGCCAATTGCGGATCGGCGGGCAAACCCAAAGGCGAGTTCGTGGCGTGTACATAGCGCCCGACAAAATTAGCAAATCGCAGCTCTACCGTGCGTTCGAGATCGTAGGCGAGCGCCTGAGTTGCTGCATCACCCTGAACTAACGCAGATTCCGGTTGCACTGTTTCTAAAAATCGAATGATCGATAGCGACTCAAGCAAATAGCGACCATCGGCCAACTCTAAAACGGGTAACGTTCCGAACGGATTACGCGCCAAGTGTTCGGGTTCTCGGTGGCGACCTTTGAGGGTATTCACGACAATTTGCTCAATCGGTAATGCACCGCCCGAGGCTTCGCGTTCAGCAATGTAAAGCATTACCTTAGTTGGGTTCGGCGCCGCCGGCACCATATAAAGTCTCATAGCACTCCTCCCATTGTTGAATTATGTGTGCAGCATAACCGCGCTAATGGGATTGAGGGTAGTAGCGAAGTGTTGGCCACTACTGCAACAATTCGGTCATCGCAATTGACATTCTGCGGTACCAGCCTAGCATTTCGCCACAGCTTGCAGTTAGGCTGCGTCCGCTGAATGTAAAAGGGGAACCATGGCAAATTCGTCAAACCAACGCTTTGACTACATCATTGTTGGCGCAGGCACCGCTGGTTGTGTTTTAGCCAATCGCTTGTCCCAGGACCCAAGCAAACAAGTGTTATTGCTCGAAGCGGGCAAAAAAGACAATTATTTTTGGATAGATATTCCAGTCGGTTACCTCTACACCATTGGCAACCCGCGCACAGATTGGTGCTTTGAAACCGAAGCCGAGCCAGGCTTGAACGGCCGCAGTATTGGCTACGCCCGAGGTAAAGTTTTGGGTGGTTGTTCGTCCATTAACGCCATGATTTACATGCGTGGCCAACAATCTGACTTCGATCACTGGGCCGAGCTTGGCAACCGTGGCTGGGGCTGGCAGGACGTATTGCCGATCTTTCGCCGTTCCGAAAACTACCAACACGGTGCCGACGATTTTCACGGCGGCAATGGCGAGATGCGCGTAGAAGAGCGGCGCGTGAATTGGGAGATCTTAGATGCTTGGCGGGATGCCGCCGAAGAATGCGGGATCCCAAAGATCGACGAATTTAACCGTGGCGACAATTTCGGCAACGCGTATTTCCAAATGAACCAGCGCAACGGCAAGCGCTGGAGTGCAGTTCGAGCATTTCTAGATCCCATTAAAGATCGCGCGAATCTGACGATCTTGACCGAGGCCAGCGTGCGTAAGATTTGCTTCGATGATAACGCTGCCGAGCCTACAGCCACTGGCGTTGCGGTTTTACATGGTGGCCATGAGCACGTCTTTGCAGCAAATAACGAAATCATTTTGGCTGCGGGCGCCATAGCATCGCCACAGCTGTTGCAGTTGTCTGGCATTGGCGCAGCCGAAGCATTGCACAAACACGGAATTGAGACGCTTATTGAACGGCCCGGGGTCGGCGAGAATCTGCAGGATCATCTACAGATCCGCACAATTTACTCAGTGGATAACACGATTACCCTGAATCAAAAGGCTCGTACTCCGTGGGGTATGGCATTGATGGGGTTGGAATATTTTCTGCGCAAGACTGGCCCGCTGACAATGCCACCGTCCCAGCTTGGCGCCTTTGCCAAGAGCGACCCGTCGCAACGGTCCGCCAATATCGAATGGCATGTGCAGCCACTATCGCTGGATAAATTTGGTTCGCCGCTTCATAAGTACAACGCGATCACACCATCAGTATGCAATTTGCGGCCTTCTAGCCGCGGCACGGTAGCACTTAAGTCCAACAAGCCAGACGATGCGCCAGCCATTGCGCCAAACTACCTAAGCACTCAGGCAGACTTAGATGTTGCTGTTGCAGGCCTAAAGTTCACACGCAAAATCATGGCCGCGCCAGCACTTGCGGCCTTCAACCCCAAAGAGCTAAAGCCCGGGTCTGAGGTGACTGCTGAAGAAGATTTGCAACGGGCCGCAGGCGACTTAGGCACGACGATTTTTCACCCCGTGGGGACCTGCAAAATGGGGCCCGTTCACGATACTAGCGCTGTGGTCGATGACGAGTTACGGGTACACGGCGTCCATGGTCTTAGGGTAATTGATGCGTCAATCATGCCGACCATCACATCAGGCAACACTAATGCGCCCACGGTAATGATCGCCGAACGCGGCGCGGATTTTATCCGCAAAGCCTATCGACACAGTCGTTAGTGGGATTCGGTCGTTAACCTGTATTGGTTGCGCGCAACCACTCGGCAAAACGTTGGTTGCGGGGATAGTAGTTGGCACTCCAGCCCAACCGCACCATTACCGTGTCTAAGGAAGGAATGATCATCACCACCTGGCCGCGATTACCCGTGAAGGCATAGGCATCGGCGGGCAGATCAGGCCAGCGCAATTCTTTGCCACCCCGGTTCAACCAAACCTGATAGCCATAGGCAGGTCCATTAGCGCTTGTATTAGGTTGTATCATGGCCTGCATGTAGCTGGTACTGGCAATGCGCACACCGTTCAGTTCGCCCTGCCGCAAAAATACCTGACCCAAGCGCGCCCAATCCCGGGCTGACGCATAAATATTAGAACTGCCTATAAAAATACCACTGGCGTCTGGCTCTAAGGTGGTATGCCGCATACCTAATGGCCACAGAATATCCTGATATAGGTGATTGATCGCATTTTGCGGACCACCGACGCGCTGGCTGAACAAGAGTGTTAGTAAATTAGTGGTACCGGAGGAGTAATAAAAGTGACTGCCCGGCGCATGATCTAATTTGCTTTGCATCGGTAAGGCCGACGCTACCGCGTCCATAAACAGCATCCGGGTGGCATCAGAGCCGGGGGCATAGACTTCGGCGAAATCAAGGCCACTGCTCATTTGCAGCAAGTTTTCGATGCTGATTTGTGACCTAGCATCATTAGCCCAGAGGGGAAACAACTGCTGCTCGGCGACCGACATCTGACCGCGCATCTGCAACCAACCGAGCATTAGAGAGGTCAAACTCTTGCCCTGGGACCAACCCATAAGCGGGGTGTCAGAAGTGATACCCGGCGCATAAGCTTCCGCTACGATCTGCCCGCCCTGAACCAGCACTAAGGCACGGGTGTGCAAATCCTGTTGCGCATCCAGAGCCATCGATTGGGCCAGCACCGCTGCCAAACGCTCGTTAGGCTCAGGAACCCGAGTTCCCTGAGGCCATAAGATTTGTTTATCAACTGCGGGTGGGGCTGGCGGATTTAGGCGATCCAATAGGCCTGCAGTGTCTTGACCGGGCACGGCCTTGTCGAGGGTACAGCCTAGCCCCTGTCGAAAAGTGGCCGAGGTTCGCGAAAACCCCAGCAGCTCTGCCGTGGCTCGACCTTCTGCATCGTCAAGAGTAATGGAAAGCCAGTCGGTGGCTGGGCTGTATGAGGCTAAATCGTCGCGTATCTGCGCTTCATCAAAGCCACTTAAATACCGCCCAGAGCACGCTAACTTGGCGCTGATCCCTGTGCCCACTGCAATATTGGCAGAGAGGCTTGTGGGCGACATGCCTAGGGCTTGCAGGGCCAGCATCGCCAGCCCTATTAGAAGGCCAATAGATACCGTAACCCAGAGCAGAACTCTACGCATACCCAGGCCAGAATCTTCAGACTTCGAGGCTGCTTAGTTCGACTGACGTTCGGTCATCGCGCTGTAGGTCAGCACCTTAAAGTCGTCTGCCAAGCGCGTTCGATGCGGAATACTCTGTACCATGAACAGTCCAATCAACTGCTCTTCAGGGTCTATCCAAAAGCGTGTACCCGCGGCACCACCCCAGTTGTATTCGCCCGCTGAACTGACTTCACCTACATCGCCTGGATTCAGCACCACACCGAAGCCAAGGCCGAACCCAGCTCCCCTGCGGCCAAAGCCCATGGGCATTTCGCCCAAGTGATTGGTAGTCATCAATTGAATAGTTTTTGGCGACAATATCCGAACACCATCGAGCTCACCGCCATTCAATAACATCTGACTGAAGCGCAAGTAGTCGCGCGCTGTTGATATCAAACCGCCGCCGCCACTTTCAAACTTCCCACCGTAAATGTAACGAGCACTGGCAAACGCGTCAGCTACTTCCAAGCCTTTACCGGTGGCGGGCGAAAAGAAATTATTCGCATCCACGCCCATGGGCTTATACATCTGCGCTAAACGATCTTTATTGCCTTCATTGACTTGGAAATCAGTATCGCGCATGTCTAACGGTGTAAAGATTCGCTGCTTAAGGAATTCACCGAAGCTCATGCCAGACAATACTTCTACTAATCGTCCTTGCACGTCTACCGATACGCTGTAGTGCCATTGCGAACCCGGATCGTATTGCAACGGTAACTGCCCAAGTGCTTTGGTAAATTCAGCTAAGGTCACGTCACCCAATAAACCGGCCTTTCGGTACAACTGATCCACTTCCGTATTACCAAATACACCATAGGTCATGCCTGCTGTATGACGCAGCAGATCACGAATGGTCGGTTGGCGGGTGGGCTTGCGCCACTCCCCCACTAGGCTGTCGTCGCCGCTGCCTACGGTACGACTGGTGGTGCCATCAGAAACTATATTGGTTCCGGCGGTAGAGGTTGCTACCTTGAGGCCGGCAAATTCAGGCATATACATGGCAATGGGATCATTTAGACGGAACTTGCCGTCTTCATAAAGCATCATCAGAGCCACGCCCGTAATCGGCTTCGACATGGAGTAGATTCGATAAATCGCATCATCCTCCATGGGACGGTCAGCCTCGCGGTCAGCCTGACCATAGGTTTGTTGGTAGATAATTTTGCCGTTGCGCATGATTACGCCCATGCCACCGACCATGGTGCCGTCATCAACTTTGGCGTTCATAAACTCCGTAATTTTCGCTAGCCGCTCAGATGAATAGCCCTGGCGTTCTGGTTTCGAGGAGCCAATTTCCTTGGCCGAAGCTGTTATTGAAAACCCAAAGATAAGACCAAATACTAGGCCTCTTCTCGCAAACTTTTTCATCTCGCCCCCTTCTATCTTATTAAAATATCAATCCGCGTTAATTTCCGAACCGGTACCGCAACTTGGCCACGAAAGTATCGATTATTGGATCGTCATAGCTGTCAGAAAACAGCTGCCCCAACTCCGTCTCAGTGGCATCTAACCCAATCGAGTTACGCAGTGAATTACCCCGGTTATAAACGAGGTAAAAATCGGTAAGCGGAGCTATTTCCCATCGATAACGAAGCTGGGTGGTCAATAGCCCTACATCAAAGTTGTAACTCGTTTGAGCCCGCGCCGCGTCTGCCAGTTCGCCGTCGCCATCAGGGATTTCGTAAAAGCCATCTTCTACCGCCCGCACACCGGCCCATTGAAGATTCCAGCGTATTTGGTGACCAGGCGCAATGAACCAATTGACGTCGAAGCTCGGCTGCCATTCGCTCGCATAAAATCGGCCAAAATGGCGCCCGCCTTGG
>MDTB01194403.1_pt1 | contig 11133 bp, 10 predicted proteins | sample 811161 | NCBI WGS metagenome assembly MDTB01 (sample SAMN05326650, study PRJNA326480) | marine metagenome | isolation source: seawater | place: Mediterranean Sea | collected 2009
AACGTTATCTTTTTCGTCATGAATAATGAGGTCTGGCTGTGACATAAAATATTTAATGGATATAGACTAAATTTTGATATAATTAAAGAGAGTTTTTAAAATTTTTTATAAGGATTCTATGGCAAAAATGACAACAGAAGAAGCTTTTGTAAAAGTTTTGCAAATGCATGGTATAGAACACGCATTTGGAATAATAGGTTCAGCTTTTATGCCTATCTCTGATATTTTTCCTGATGCGGGTATAACATTTTGGGATGTTGCTCACGAGACAAATGGCGGATTAATTGCTGATGGTTACACAAGGGCAACTGGAAAAATGTCTATGGTAATTGCACAAAACGGTCCAGGAATTACAGGTTTAGTTACGCCTATAAAAACTGCTTATTGGAATCATACACCTTTACTTTTAGTAACACCTCAAGCAGCAAATAAAACAATGGGTCAAGGTGGTTTTCAAGAAGTTGAACAGATGAATCTATTTAAAGATATGGTTTGTTATCAAGAAGAAGTTAGAGACCCTTCAAGAATGGCTGAAGTTTTAAATAGAGTTATTGAAAAAGCGATTAGAGGGTCTGCACCAGCACAAATAAACGTACCTAGAGACTATTGGACACAAATTATTGATATTGAGTTACCTCCAATTATAAGATTAGAGAGACAAGCCGGTGGAGCTGACGCTATCAATGAAGCAGCAAAAATTTTATCAGATGCAAAATTTCCAGTTATCTTGTCTGGAGCAGGGGTCGTTATAGGTGGAGCAATTGAAGATTGTGTTAAATTAGCAGAAAAATTAGACTCTCCAGTTTGTTCTGGCTATCAACATAACGACAGCTTTCCCGGAAGTCATCCTTTAGCTGTTGGACCTTTAGGGTACAATGGATCGAAGGCCGCTATGGAATTAATATCCAAAGCTGATGTGGTTTTAGCGCTTGGAACAAGATTAAATCCTTTTTCCACTTTACCTGGATATGGAATTGATTATTGGCCAAAAAAAGCGAAAATTATTCAAGTTGATATGAATTCAGATAGAATAGGTTTAACAAAAAAAGTCACTGTAGCGATTTGTGGTGACGCAAAAATGGTTTCACAACAATTGTTGTCAAAATTATCTTTAAAAGCAGGAGACACTGATAGACAGAAAAGAAAAGATTTAATACACCAAACTAAATCTGCTTGGTTACAAAAACTTGCTAGTCTTGATCACGAAGAAGACGATCCAGGTACAGTTTGGAATAAAGAAGCAAGAGAGAGAGACAAAGATAGAATGTCACCAAGACAATCTTGGAGAGCTATACAAGCAGGTATGCCAGAAGATGTTATAATTTCAAGCGATATTGGAAACAATTGTGCAATTGGAAATGCTTATCCAACTTTTGAAAAAGGAAGAAAGTATTTAGCACCTGGATTATTTGGACCATGCGGATACGGATTTCCTTCTATTTTGGGAGCTAAAATCGGATGTCCAAACACACCAGTAATTGGTTTTGCAGGTGATGGAGCATTTGGAATTAGCATGAATGAAATGAGTTCTTGTGCTCGAAAAGAGTGGCCGCCTATTACTATGGTAATTTTTAGAAATTATCAGTGGGGAGCAGAAAAAAGAAACTCTATATTATGGTTCGATGATAACTTTGTTGGCACTGAACTAGATCCTAAGTTAAGTTATGCAAAAGTTGCTGATGCTTGTGGCTTAAAAGGCGTAACTGTTAAAACAATGGATGAAACTACAAAAGCTATAAAACAGTCCTGTGAAGATCAAAAAAAAGGGATAACAACATTTATAGAAGTAATTCTTAATCAAGAATTAGGGGATCCTTTTAGAAGAGATGCAATGAAAAAGCCAGTAAGAGTTGCTGGTATCAAAAAAAAGGACATGAGAGTTCAGAAGAGTTTAGTTTAATGGAAAATAAAACTTCAGTAAGAAGTTTTGGGATATTATTTGCAATAGTTTTCTTAATAATTGCAATTTGGCCATTAATTAATTCAGCAGAAATTCGTTTATGGTCATTATTAATCTCAACTATTTTTTTAATTTTGGGTTTACTAAAATCCAAAATTTTGGTGCCTTTAAATAATTTTTGGATTAAATTAGGCGAATTACTAGGCAAAATAATTGCACCTATTGTAATGTTATTTGTTTTCTTTATTGTAATTACACCTATATCTTTTTTAGTAAGAATAATGAAAAAAGATGTACTTAATTTAAAATTTGATAAAAAACTAAAATCGTATTGGATTAATAGAGATAAAGACCTAGGCCCAATGAAAAATCAGTTTTAATTAATAAACTTATCTAATTTTTCTTTTAAAAAATCAGCTATAATCCTATGAGCTAAATCATTGGCATGAGGATCTAATTCAGTAACCCACAAATCTTTTTCATCGTGCTTTTTTAATGCGGAAATCGAGTCCACAAAATGAATATTTTTTTCATTTGCAAAATTTTTAATAATATTAGTCTCTTCTTTAAATTTGTAATTTTTTAAATCTCTTAATTCAGGGATATTGTGAATTATCAACTTAACACGGTTTTTAATACAAAAATCATTTAATTTTGAAAGTTGAATCAAAGTATTATTTTGTACTTCTTTGTTAGAATAACTTTCTGTATAAAACTTTTGCCAATCTTTTTTTAAATTAAATTTTATTAAAATTATATTTATCTTATTATTTAAATAAGTGTAAAAAAAAGAATATTTTTGAAAAAAATTGGGTTTTTTTACCTGAACATTTTCAAAGTCGTTTATAAAAAAGTTAAGAACAATAATTTTGTAACTATATTTTTCTTTATAATTTTCCATGAAATTAGAGATCTGCATTATAGTATTAGTGTTTCCAATACCTGCATTTATTACGTCATAATTAGTTATTTGATTGTTTAAAATATTAGCAAAAGGAATTTTTGCGCCCCAACCAAGAGTCATCGAGTCACCTATCATTAAAATCTTTTTTTTGTCATTGTTTAGCTTTTGAATATTTCTAAATCCATTTGAGTCTAAAGAAATATCAACGCCCATTAATTTAGTTGTAATATTTTTTTTATGTTCAATACCTATTTCTTTATTTTTCGACAATACTTTAAGCTGATTTGCATATTTCATCATCTCAAGCTCGTAATTCATTCCATCATCTATAAAATATCTAACAAAAATTTCCAAAAAAATTAAAGAAATAAAAACAGACAAAATTGTTGTAAAAAATTTCAATTTAATTCCTTAATTAAAAGATTGGCTAATAACAAATGTCCGTAGGGGCTTAAATGACTAGGATCATGTTTGAAAAAAATCTTGTCTTTATCTTTGTTTTTACAAAATATCTTTTTAACAAAAATATATTTTAATTTATTTTTATTTAAGCTTTTAATAATCTCTTTTTCTGCCAAGTCTTTTTTGTTACAATTTTTTTTATTAATTTGCTGGCTATAAGGAATAATTAAAAACACTATTTTGTTTTCATGAATTTTATTAAACTCTGATATAACTGATAAATTTTTATCTAAGTAAACTAAATTTTTCTCATCTTTAAAAGAATTTAAAGCATATTTGTAATACTTATCTACAGAATTTAAAAAAACTCCCTTTAGCCAAACCCATGTAACTGATTTAGTCCGAATAAATTTATTAGTTTTTTGAATAAAGATATTTGTTTTCAGTTTTTTAACAAAAGTATTGTTATCATTTAATCCTGAACTATCACCTTGAATCAAATCTTGATTTTCAACAATGTCATCTAATGATAAATTTATATATACTTTTTCTAAATTTGAAGTTTTTATTTTTGATTTTAATATATCTGAATTATTTGATAAATTACTTCCAATTACACTAGCGTTATGTACATCTAGGTTTTTATTTTTTTCACCAAATAAACCAGAAAAAGTGTCCTCCTGTTTTACACCACTACCAAAAGTGACACTTCCCCCAATAAAATAAATCTTTTTAAGACTCTTATTTGTATTTAACTTATTTTCAACAATTCTAAATCCTTTGTCATCAGTAAAAACCTTTTTACCAAAAACTTTATAACCTGGCACATTCGGAAAATTAAATTTTGGTTTTATCGACTCATCTATGATTCCTTCCGCAATACCGTGAACAGTAATATTCGAGAGAATTCTTATTGAAAATTCAATAAAAAGAAAAATTGATACTATTGATATAATATTTATTAGAATTATTTTTTTCATAGATTTTGATAGTTAAATAAACTATAAAAGCTTAATTTAAATAAACTTTATGCTTTCATTTATTAAAGAATTTTATGAATTTCTCAAGATAAGAAAAAAATATTGGCTTTTGCCAATAATAATAGTCCTTGCATTGTTTGGCATCTTGATTGTTTTAAGCCAAGGTTCAGCGGTAGCACCATTTATATACACAATTTTTTAAGTGATTTCTATTCTAGGTATATCAGCTTTCTATCACGACAGTGCAGCCGCTATAATTCAAGACGGGGAAATAATCGCTGCCGCTCAGGAAGAGAGATTTACGAGAATTAAACACGACGCAAACTACCCGTCAAATGCAATTAATTATGTTTTAAATCAATCAAGTAAAAAACTAAATGAAATAGACCATATAGTTTTCTTTGAAAAACCATTTTTAAAATTTGAAAGAATACTTGAAACTTACTTAGCTTTTGCACCAAAGGGATTTAAATCTTTTAGTTTGTCAATGCCAATTTGGTTAAGAGAAAAATTATTTCAAAAAAAATATTTATTTGATTTACTTGGACAACATGATAAAAATTTTAAAGACATAAATAAAATTAAGTTTTCAGAGCACCATTATAGTCATGCAGCAAGTGCATTTTTTCCTTCACCTTTTAAAGAAGCAGTAGTACTGACTTTAGATGGAGTAGGTGAGTGGGCGACTTCGACTGTTGCTATAGGAAAAAATAATAAACTAAAAATTTTAAAAGAAATTCATTTTCCTCATTCTCTGGGGTTACTTTATTCAGCAATTACTTATTATATTGGATTTAAAGTAAATAGTGGTGAATATAAAGTTATGGGTTTAGCTCCTTACGGTAATCCTAAATATAAAGATTTGATTATCAATGAACTAATGGATTTAAAAGAAGATGGTTCATTCAGATTAAACATGAAGTATTTTAATTATGCAACTGGATTAACTATGACTAATAATAAATTCAATCAGCTATTTGACCAGCCAGTTAGAGATCCCGCAAAAGATCTACTGACTCAGTTCCATATGGATGTTGCTAGTTCAATTCAAGCTGTAACAGAAGAGATAGTTTTAAGATTAACTAAAAACATAGCCAAAGAATATAATATAAATCAATTATGTTTAGCTGGCGGAGTGGCATTGAATTGTGTTGCTAATGGAAAAATATTAAAAGATAAAATTTTTAAAGATATATGGATTCAACCTGCCGCAGGGGATGCTGGCGGATCATTAGGCGCTGCGTTAGCTTATTGGTATCGTGAACTTGAAAAACCCAGAGATAAATTTAAAGACCAAATGAAAGGTGCTTACCTTGGTCCAAAATTTGAAAATCATGTAATCGAAGAACAACTTAAAAATCTTAAGGCTAACTATGAAAAAAAAAACACCAAGGAAATTATTGAAATAACAGCTAGCGAACTTGCTAATAATAAAACGATTGGTTGGTTTCAAGGTCGAATGGAATTTGGCCCAAGGGCTCTTGGTGGAAGATCTATATTAGCTGATCCAAGATCAGAAAAAATGCAAAAAGAGTTAAATCTAAAAATAAAATTTAGAGAAAGCTTTCGCCCATTTGCCCCTTCCGTACTAAGAGAAAATGTAAATGATTGGTTTGAATTTGATAAAGACAGCCCGTATATGCTATTAGTGTCTGAAGTTAAAAAATCAAAACAAATAAATATGTCAAAAGAAGATAATAATTTATTTGGTATAGATAAATTGAATGTAAAAAGATCTTCACTACCTGCAATTACGCATGTAGATTATTCAGCTAGAATTCAAACGGTTCATAAAGAGACCAATCCTAAATATTATGAATTAATAAAGGAGTTTAAAAAGATTACTAATTGCCCAGTGCTGGTTAATACTTCATTTAATGTGAGAGGTGAACCAATTGTTTGTTCAATCAAAGATGCATTTAATTGTTTTATGGGAACAAATTTAGACATTTTAGTACTTGAAGATTTTATTTTATTTAAAGAAAAACAAAATAAAGATTTGCTACAAAATTATAAGAATAAATTTGAGCTAGATTAATTTAGATCTATTTCTAGTATAAAATCGTAAAGTTCAGGAAATATCATATTTGAAATTTCATTGGATCCTTTAATTGTTGTATGTATTCCATCCCACCAAAAATCTTTTTTTCCCATCAGTTTTTTCGCCAAATCGATACAATTATAATTATTTTTTTGACAATGTTTTATAAGGGAATAATTTAATGCAAATAATGCTTCATTATTATTCCCACCGGACATTAATTGATTTATAAAAATAGGAGTAGCTCCAATTCTTTTTGTTGCATTATTTAGCTTATCAATATTTGATAAGTAATAATTAATTCTCTCCTGGTGACGATTTAGTAGCTCATTTAGATTATATTTTGATAGAGCATCATTATAACTTAAAAAATCAAAAGATTTATTTTTATATAAATTGTTAATATTTTCATTAAAATCATAAACTATTCTTGTTTTTCCCGATGTATAGTATCTATGTTTAATCTTCCTGGCTAAATCATAAAATATACTACTTGATTTAAGGTAATCTTTGATTACATCTGTTTTCTTTGGATTTTTAACCATTCCATCACTAGACATTAAATTTTTCATTTCTTTAACAGGGGTCAAATGATCATTGATGCCTACATAAAAAATAATTATTTTTGGTTGAAAATTCTCAAGTTTTGGAAACCAAACTTTAAAATTATTTAGATGTCCTATTGTAGATTGTCCCTCTATTCCGGCACTTATTATTTTAAGATCGATCTTTTTTTCTAAAAGTTTTTTATTTAAAATTCCAGCTATTCTAAAATTTTCTGGTTTATATCTTTCGTCAGTGGTGCTACCACCTACCATAATTGCTTTGATTTTATCTAATTTTATTTCTTCTCCAATAAAACCGTGATAATTTCTTTTATAAGTATAATCATACCTAATATCATCAATTTTCATAGTGTAATCAATTTTCTTCATTCTATGCTCCCGCATATAGGGGCCAAGATTATTTTTATCGAACCAAAAACCAAATATAATTTCAATGATTAATATAAATAAAAAGAAAAAAATTAAATTATAAGAAAATATTTTTAATAATTTCATTGTTTTAAAATTGATATAGGATCTAATTTTACTTCATACCAATTGAGCCTAATATCTAAATGAGGCCCCGTTGCTCTACCACTCTGACCTAATGTTCCAACTATTTGTCCTTGCTTAATCTTTTGACCAACTTCTACATTTATTTCTTTCATATGCATATACAGAGTACTGATGCCATGACCATGATCAAAAATTATTGTACCACCTGTAAAATACATATCTTTTTCTGACAACGTTACAGTTCCATCCATCATAGCTTTAACCGGGGTTCCTTCCGGTGCATGGAAATCTATACCGTAGTGTGGTCTTCTTGGCTTACCATTTAAAATTCTTTGGCTCCCATAAACTCCAGTGATTATATATTTATCTATAGGATAAATAAATTTATCTTTAAAAAAAGATAAGGACGTATCTGCTGATCTTGCTTTAACAATAAGTCTGTTATCTTTTTTTATACGCTCAAACACCTCTGGAGGAGGCGTTACGTGTTTGGGTGGCAAACCGTCAATTCTTTGTATTTTATACTTCCTTTTATATACTTTTTTTTCAAAAACTTTTAATTTTCCATCTTTAAAGATTTTTATAGTAATGTCATTTTTTCTATCTCTTCCCAAACCAAAAGCAAAATAGCCCTCTTTAGAAACTCTAATTTTTCTGTCATCTATATGTACTTGGGAACCTGCTTTAGTTTTACCAAGAATAAAAGAACCTTGTTCAAATTTTCCCTGAAACTCAGCACTTAAGGCAGTAGAAAAAAGTAAAAAGTATATTAAAAAAATTTTTATTATTTTGCTGTCCATCCACCATCAACTAATAATGACGTGCCGGTTATCATAGAGGCAGCATCTGATGCTAAAAAGACTGCAGCAGACGAAACTTCAGATAGTTCAGCATATCTTCCTAAAGGAATATTACCTAAAACTTCTTTTTTAAAATTTTTATTTTTAAAGAATTTTTTTGTCATTGGGGTTACTACAAAAGTAGGAGCAATACTGTTAACCCTAATATTATATTTAGCCAAGTCTATCGCCATACCCTTTGTCAATCCCTCAATACCAAATTTTGTCATATTATAAACGCTTCTTATTGGTCCTCCCACATGACCCATTTGAGAAGACATGTTAATTATAGCAGCTCCAATTTTTTTTCTATTTTTAGTTTGTGTCATTTTTAAAGCTACTAAATTTGCTACATTGAATGCTGCAATAGAATTTATCTTTACAACTTTCTCCATATCGTTTTTTTTAACTTTTAAAAAATGTTCTGGAATATTTGTTCCTGCATTATTTATTAAAACATCAATTTTTTTCTGACTATTAACAATTTCTTTAACTTGAAGGTAATTTGTCAAATCACATACATAAGTTTTGCATTTTACTTTAAGTTTTTTTGCTACTCTTGAAACAGAGTCGAGATCTTTTTTGGTTCTACTAATTAATATTAAATTTGACCCAGCTTCAGCCAAAGCTATTGCACAAGCTCTCCCTAAACCTTTTCCGGCACCTGTTACTAAAGAATATTTTCCTTTTAAATTATATTTTTTTAAATACATATTTATAAAATTAATTTTAGATCAGAGTATATTAATTCTATTGCTACAACTAGTATAGCTAATAAACCCAACCATCCAATCCATTTATATTTTTCAATCCATCTTGCTATTAGATTAGCCGCAAAAGCCATTAAAGCAATTGACAAAACCAGTCCAAAAATGAGTAACATGAAATGACCTTTTGCTGCTCCCGCAACACTTAGAACATTATCAAGACTCATTGTGATATCAGCCATGACTATGGTAAAAATTGCTTTTCCAAATGAACTATTGTCGACCTTAATATCTTTCTTTTCGATCTGACCTTTAATTACATCTACATATAATTTGTAACATATATAGAGCAATAAAATTCCTCCAATTAACCTCAAACCAGTTATCATTAATAAATAAGTAGTAATTAATGTAAATATTATTCGTAAAATAACTGCAGCGCCTATACCAAAAAAAATTATTTTTTTTCTTTTATCTTGATCAAACTTTGACGCAACCATTCCAATAATAATTGCGTTATCACCCGCTAAAACTAAATCAATAAATATTATTTGTGTTAAAATTATAAGTTCTTCTGTCATTTTATTTGATTACTTAAAATAAAATCAGCGCCTTTTTCTGCAATCATTATAGTTGGAGCATTTGTATTTCCTTAAGTAATATTTGGCATTATAGATGCATCTATCACTCTTAGATTATGAAGTCCATGAACATATAGTTTATCATTTACAACGGCATTTTCGTCTTTGCCCATTTTACATGTTCCAACTGGATGAAAAATAGTTTGTGTAAATTCACTCCCTGCTTTTACAAGTTCTTCATCATCTGTAATATGTATTCCAGGTCTGTATTCTTCTGGCTCATATTTTTTAAAAGTTTCTGTTTCAAGCATAATTTTTCTTACTAATTTTAAACCTTGAGCTGCAACCATTCTATCATCTTGTGTAGACAAGTAATTCATCTTAATTCTTGGGTTATCTCTACTATCACTGCTAACAACTGAAATCTCACCTCTGCTTGAAGGTCTTATATTAGCAACTGTTGGAGTTATTCCATCGAAATCATGAAGTTTAGAGGCTCCAAGAATATCGGTGCTTATTGGCTGAACATGAAATTGTAAGTTAGGTGTTTCTTTAGAGGGATCACTTTTAGCAAAGCCACAGACTTGACTTGCGCCCATTGTCATTGGACCACTTTGTTTAAAAAGATACTCTAACCCAATAAAAAAGTTTCCTAATAAACTATTTATTTTTCCATTTAAAGATTTTAAATTTTTTACTTTATAAACTGGTCTGAACATTAAATGATCCTGCAAATTCTTTCCGACTCCCTTTAAATCATGAATAGTTGTTATACCATTTTTTTTGAGTTTATCAGCGTCTCCAATTCCTGACACTTGAAGTATATGGGGTGATCCTATTGAACCTGCTGATAAAATGATTTCTCTTTTCGCCTTGATAGTAATAATTTTGTCTTCTTGATAGAAGTTTACACTTTCTGCTCTTTTACCTTCAAAATTAATTTTTTGAACATGTGCATGAGTTATTATTTTTAAATTTTTTCTTTTTTTTATTGGATTTAAATACCCCTTGGCCGCACTGCATCTTAACTTGAGTAAAGATTTGTTATGATTAGTTGTAAATTGAAAAAAACCTATTCCAGTATTATCTCCAGTATTAAAATCATTTGTTTTGGGTATTCCATATTCTTCAGCTGCATTTTGAAACTCATCTAACATTTTTAAATTTATCTTTTTATTTGAAACCATAATTGGTCCACTATCATTATGAAACTCACTTTTACCCAATTCATTATTTTCAGATTTTAAAAAATAAGGAAGAACATCTTTCCAACCCCATCCGTTATTTCCCATTTGTCTCCAATTATCATAGTCATTACTTTGGCCTCTAATCCATAAAAGTCCGTTTATTGAGGAACTTCCACCTAAAGTTTTGCCTCTTGGGTATCTAATAGATCTATTATTCATACTTTCATCTTTTTCAGTGTGAAAACACCAATCAACTTTAGGATTGTGCATTGTTTTGTAATAACCAACAGGAATGTGTATCCATGGATATGTGTCTTTCCCCCCAGCCTCTAATAATAAAACTTTATTTTTAGGATCAGATGTAAGTCGATTGGCTAGTACACATCCTGCAGACCCAGCCCCGATTATTATGTAGTCAAATTCTTTCATGTTTAAATACCTTATAGGGTAGAAATTTAACAATTCCAATATATCTATTACAACCTATGGTTTTAAGACTTTAGTTTGACTTCAAGGCTCTTATCAAGTTTA
>MDTB01058050.1_pt1 | contig 11132 bp, 10 predicted proteins | sample 811161 | NCBI WGS metagenome assembly MDTB01 (sample SAMN05326650, study PRJNA326480) | marine metagenome | isolation source: seawater | place: Mediterranean Sea | collected 2009
ATTATGAGTTCTATATTTATTCATTAATTAATACTTTTTTTATTAAATTAATATTTATTGATTTTCCAGAAGATAAAGATAAGTTGTCAATATCTTTGATAAATTTGAATACTTTCTCATAAGACCTATCAATATTCTTAATAATATATTCAGAGATTTTTGGGCTGATATTAATTTGTTTATCTGAAAATGTTTTTGAAATTATTACTCTCAATAAATCATCGGTAGGTAATTCGATTCCTAGACCTAAAAAACTGTCAGTTCTAGATTTCAAATCTTTTGTTTCAAATTGCATTTTCTTTATGGGAAAATTTGAATTTATTACAATATAATTATTAAATTGTTTAGACTGATTTAATATTGAGTAAAAAAGATTTTCTTTTATATTATTTTGAAAATCTTCAATTATTAGACAATCAAAATTGTTAAATTTTGACATAATTTCGCTATTGATTTTCTTTGCATCTAGAATTTCAACAGAATTAATTTTTTTTCTAAGGATATTTGCTAAATGTGTTTTTCCACAACCTCTAGGTCCAAAAATATTTACCCACTTTTGTGGCCAATTCGGCCAGCATTCAATTAACCTATAAGCTGAAAAATTATTGCTTGAAACATAATAATCCTGTTCGTAATATTTTGTTTTGAAAGGAAATTTAAATATAAGCTGACTCATTTCAAATTATATTTAATTCCCATTCATTTTGAATCATTTTTAAAATCATATTTTGGTCCTCAAGTTTTTTAATAATTTTTGTAATTTTTCCAAGATATTTAATTTTTATTAAGATATAATCTTTGTTAAGTTCTTGTACATAAAAACTATCTATTAAGTCTATATTTTTTAATCGATTATTAAATTCAAAAAATTTATTTTTTTTTCTTTTCTCAAGATTTATCTTTACATTTAAGAATGACGGTGTTCTTACATCAATTAAATTTTGTGATTTAACCAAATCTTGTATCAGATTTTTAGTTTTAATAATTATTTCATTGTAAAATTTTTTTTTACTTAAATCTTTTCTTTCAATTTTAAGAGTTTTGTTTATCTTTTTATTTTCAATTATTGAATTTAAAAAAATTTTAGCATTTTTTTCATTTATTTCTATAGCAGCAAACACTTTATTATTATTATCGTATTCTTCAAAAAATTTTGAAATATCGAGTTTAAAAATATTTTGTTTATTGCTTTCAATTATTTCTATGTTTTCTATCTTTTCAACAGGTAAAATATATTGAATTAAATTGTTTGGATTGCCTGTCTCATTATTCCAATTTTCATAAAAATAATTTTTACTATAAATAAAATAATTTTTTTCATAAATTAATAATGGGAATATTACGATTTCGGAATTAATTAAATCAGAATAAAGAATATTTCTCGTATAAAAAAAATCATGTAATTTTTCTTTATCAAAAAAAATGTTAATTATAACTGTGTCTCCATCTTTTTCTTTATTTTGTTTTTCTTTGATTTGATAATAGGAAATCAAATTTTTAATTTGATTTAAATTAGAAGTTGAAAGTTTCTCAAAATCATCTTTTATTAAAAGTCTATTGGTTAAATTATTAAAACCCTGTTTAAATGCCTGATCAATAATTTTTTCTTTATTTTTGTAAGTTTTTTTGTTTATCTCAATATTATTAACATTAAAAATGTTATTTTCTGATAAAACATTTCCAGTTTGAAATAAAACAATTAAAATGAATTTGATAAATATTAAATTTCTCATACTTTTAACTACCATTTTTATAAATGAAAAAAATGCAAAATAGTTATAAAAAAAGCGGTGTAGATATTTCTATAGCCAATAAATTTGTTAAACACATTGCTAAATTATCCAAAAAAAATGTCAAAAAAAGGAATAGTTCCTTTAATACTAGTAATATAGGAGCTTTTGGATCTAGTTTTGACATAAGTAATATCAAAATTAAACAACCAGTAATTATTTCTTGTACAGATGGTGTGGGTACTAAAATTGATTTGGCAAATAAGTTTAAAAAATTTGACACAATAGGTATAGATCTTGTTGCAATGTGTGTAAATGACCTAATTGTTCAAGGAGCAAAGCCATTATTTTTTTTAGATTATATCGCTATTGGAAAACTTAATCTCAACAAAACTAAAAAAATTCTTAAAGGTATTTTAAAAGGTTGCAGAATTTCTGACTGTGAACTTATTGGTGGAGAAACAGCAGAGATGCCGGGAATTTATTCAAAAGATAATTTTGATCTCGCTGGATTTAGCGTTGGTATTGTTTCCAAAAAAAAAATATTAAATAAAACTAGAGTTAAAAACAAAAATATTATATTGGCAATACCTTCAAGTGGTATTCACTCAAATGGATATTCCCTTATAAGATCAATTTTAAAAAAAACAAAAATAAATAAAAATTTAAGAAAAGAGTTATTAAAACCAACTAAAATTTACGTCAAAGAAATAATGAAATTGGTTAATAAAAATTTAATTAATTCAGCATCTCATATAACTGGAGGAGGTTTAATAGAGAATATTTCAAGATCAGTTCCAATAAACCTCTCAATTAATATAGATTTATCTAAAATAAAGACTAAAAAAATATTCAAGTGGATAAAATCAAAAAACATTTCTGATCTAGAAATGCTTAAAACATTTAATTGTGGAGTTGGATTTTGTTTAATCGTTGATAAAAGTAAAAAAAATCAAATCAAAAAATACTTTTCAAAAGACTTTATGCCATATGAAATTGGTTATATTTCGAAAGATAAGAAAAAAATTAATTTAGTTAATTCATTATCATGGTGAAAAAAAATGCATGTGTTTTTATTTCAGGTTACGGATCTAATTTAAAATCTTTAATAAAAAGATCTAGAGATACTAATTTCCCGATAAATATTAATCTTGTAGTCTGTAATAATTTAAAAGCAAATGGTGTTAACCACGCCAAAAAAAATTCAATACCTTTTTTTATTATAAACACTAAAAAAAGAAATTTTGAAAATTTTATATTAAATGAAATTAGAAAGCATAATATATCTTTGATTTGTTTAGCTGGTTATATGAAAATCTTATCAAAAAATTTTATAAGAAAATTCGGAAAAAAGATCATTAATATTCATCCTTCTTTGCTTCCAAAGTATAAAGGGCTAAATACTTATAAACGAGTGTTAAAAAATAAAGAGACAAAAACAGGTTGCACAGTTCATTTCGTTAATGAAAATTTAGATAGTGGAAAATCTATTGTGCAAAAATTTTTTTTTATAAATAAAAAAGATAAAGAACAAAATTTAAAAATTAAAACTCAAAAACTTGAACAAAATGCCTTTTCTGAAGCAATTATAAAAATTTTTAGATATTATTAATTCTTAAAAAAAAAATTGATTTCTTTTTTTGCATTATCGACAGAATCTGACCCATGTACTGAATTTTTATCTATAGATATCCCATATAATTTTCTTATTGTATTTTTTTCCGCATTTTTAGGATCAGTAGCACCCATTAATTTTCTGTTTGATACCACCGCATTTTCTCCCTCAAGAATCATAACAACAATCGGTCCAGAAGATAAATAAGAACATAAATTGTCGTAAAACGGTTTAGATTGATGAACACTATAAAATTCAGCTGCTTCTTCTTTTGTTAAATGTATTTTTTTTGTCTCTTTAATGTTTAAATTATTACTAGTAAAAATTGACTTTATATTTTCAATTAGATTTCTTTCAACAGCATCAGGTTTGATTATTGAGAGAGTTTGTTCTATATTACTCATAATTCTCTTCTATGAGTTGGTTAAGAAGTCTTACTCCAAATCCTGTTGCTCCTTTTGAATTTAAAGCGCCTCCATATTTTGAGAATGCCATTCCAGCAATATCTAAATGCGCCCAGGGAGTTTTATTTAAAATAAATCTTTGCAAAAATTGAGCTGCTGTTGTTGATCCAGCTCCACCAACATAATTTATATTTTGCATGTCTGCATTTTTAGAATTCATAAGTTTATCATAATTTTTATGAAGAGGCATTCTCCATACTTTCTCCTCAACCTTTTCGCCAGCTTTATAGATTTGTTGAGATAAATTATCATCATTTGAAAAAAGACCCGCATATTCAGATCCTAAACAAACAATGATCGCGCCAGTTAAAGTTGCTAAATCAATGATAAACCGTGGTTTGAATTTTTTTTCTGTAAAAGTCAATGCGTCTGCTAAAACTAACCTGCCCTCTGCGTCAGTATTTAATACTTCGATGGTTTTACCACTATAAGATTTTACAATATCTCCAGGTCTTTGTGCATTCCCGCTAACCATATTTTCTACAAGCCCAACAACACCTACTGCATTGACTTTTGCTTTTCTTAAAGCTAGGTTTTTCATTAAACCAACTACTGTAGCCGAACCTGCCATATCATAAGTCATATCCTCCATAAATCTAGCTGGCTTAAGAGAATATCCTCCCGTATCAAAACAAACTCCCTTACCTACAAACGCTAATGGTTGAGAACTATTTTTAGAACCATTCCATTCAATTGTTACAAGATAAGAGCCTCTAACACTTCCCTGGCCAACACCTAGCAAAGCGTTCATTCCCATCTTTTTTAATTTTTTGTCATCATACAAATTTACTTTTAATCCATATTTTTTAAGAGATTTTAATCTCTTTGCATACTCATCAGGATGTAAAACATTTCCTGGTTCTGAAACTAAATCTCTTGTAAAAAAAGTTCCTTCTTCTAAAGCTCTAAATTTAAGTTGTTTTAATGGAGAAGGTTTATTTTTAATTCCAATTACATTTATATCTATAATATTTCTTTTTTTCTTTGTGATATACTTATTAAATTCGTAAGACTTTAATTTTAATCCATGTAGGAAATGACCTGCAAAATTTTCAATATTAGTATCTAAAGTATTTAAAGTATCTAAATTTATTAGATAACTATTTTTTTTATCATAACTAATATAGCTGTGAAATTTAGCTCCTAAGTTCTCTGCTTCTGAAGTTTTTAAATCTTTTTTTATAGATACTAAAAATAAAGTTTTTTTAGAATTAATCTCAAAAAAAAGTAATTTTTTTTTTATATCATTAGATTTTAATAAATCTGAAATATGTGAAAATTCATATTTAGAAATATGTTTTTTTAAGCCCTTAATATTGAATTTTTCATCAACAAATAAGACCAGATTGGTCGCTTTTATTTTAGAACTTAGGCTTTTATAATTAATTTGAACTGTCATAAATTTTAAATACACTCAATGCGAGTAGAGTGCTATATATTGACAAAATTATCAGATTTCAATGAAAAAAATATTATTTAGAAAACTATTATTAGATTGTATGACCTTTTTTGTCATAGCCTTGGTTAGCTCAAGTATTGTAATATGGGTTTTTCAAGCAGTAAATTTCCTAGACATAATGATTGAGGATGGACGTGATTTTTTAGTTTATATCAATTACTCTATACTAAATTTTCCAAAAATATTTAGTAAGCTTTTCCCTTTTGTTCTTTTTTTTAGCTTATTTTATGTCACAGGCAAGTATGAACAAAACAATGAATTAATGATTTTTTGGAATTTTGGGGTAAATAAAATTCACATAATTAATTTTTTTTTAAAATTTTCCCTAATATTGTTATTTATCCAAATAAGTTTAACTGCTTTAATTGTTCCAAAATCACAAGAATTAGCTAGATTTTTTTTAAAAGACTCAAAAGTTAATTTTTTTGGAAATTTTATTAAAAAACAAAAATTTAACGATACCATAAAAGGTGTAACAATATTTAGCGAAAGTAAAGATGCTGAGGGAAATTTGTATAACTTATATTTGAAAAAAGAAATTGATGACTCTAGTTTTCAAATTACTTATGCAAAAAGAGGTATTTTTAAAGATATAAATAATACACCTATATTAGTTTTGTATGATGGCGAAACCATAAATCAAAAAAATGACGAAATTACAAATCTAAGTTTTTCTAAGTCAGATTTTGTTTTAAAAAGTTTAGAAACAAATACAACTACGTATACTAAGACACAAGAAATTTCAACTTTTGATCTTTTCAAATGTATTGGATCACTTTATAATTTTCAATTCAATTATAAAAAGATTGATTCAAAAACAATTCCAAATTGTAGTATTAAAAATATCCAGAATATTCTTAAGGAGTTTTATAAAAGATTAATCATACCTTTTTATATACCTATTTTAACTTTAATACCTTTTATATTAATTATTTTGTCAAAAGAAAATTCAAATTACATTAAATTAAAAATTTTTACTTTTTTAGTTGGCTTAATCACAGTTATATTTTCTGAAACCACCATAAGATTTATTTCTAATACAATAATGCCAAATATGAAAATTGCTGTTATTCCATTTATGCTATTTATAATTTTATATATCTTTTTTTTATATAATTTTAAATTTTTTAAGAAGACTCAAAAATGAAAGTATATATAAAGTTTTTAACATTTTTATTTTTAAAAAGTTTTATCTATGTTACCTTAGTTATGACTAGTTTAGTTTTTATACTTAATTTATTGAGTGAATTAGATTTTTTCAAAGAGATTAATGTAGAAAGTCATTTTCCATTATTTCTTACAGCATTAAATACTCCATCAATGATTTTTGAAATGTTTCCTTTTATATTTCTTATATGTACTCAGCTATTTTTTATAAAACTTTTTGATAATAAAGAAATTGACATATTTAAATATACAGGACTTAAAAATTCTAAAATTTTTGTAATTATAGGTATATTGTCTTTATTAGCTGGTATTTTTACTACTATCATTTTTTATAATTTTTCTTCTAATCTAAAAAGCTTTTATTTAGAATTAAAATCTCAATATACTTCAGATGGCAAGTATCTTGCAGTAATTACAAAAAATGGATTATGGATAAAAGATAAAATTGATAATAAAATTTTAATAATTAATTCTTCAAAAATTGATCAAAATTATTTAATAGGTAATTTTATCACAGAATTTGATAGTAACTTTAAGTCTATTAGAAATATTAAAAGCGATAAAATTGATATTACCTCAACAGAATGGATAATACTTAATGCAAAAATTTATAAAAAAAATAATTACAAAAAAATTGACCAAATAAAAATTAAAACTAACTTTGATTACAAAAGAATACAAAGTCTATATTCAAATCTATCTGCATTAAGTGTATTTGAGCTTTATGAGCTTCGTAAAAACTACATAAGACTTAATTATTCTGTAACGGAGGTAAATTTACAAATTTTAAAACTTATTTCATTTCCACTTTATTTACTAATGATGGTAATATTTTCTGCATCTATAATGATGAGGATAAAATATTTGGATAGCTCAACTTTTAAAATTTCAATAGGATTATTTTTTTGTGTAATAATTTACTATATTAACAATTTTTTTTATGTATTAGGTAGCACGGAGAGATTGTCATTATTAGTAGCTATATTTTTGCCTATATTTTTACTTATTATAACGAACGGTTTATTACTGTATAAAATAAATGAAAAATAAAAGTAAATATATTTTAATCATCTTAATCTTAAATTTTTTAAGCTTGATAAATGTATATAGTAATGAGCCATTTAATTTTAATATAACTGAGATAGAAATAACTAATAATGGAAATATTTTAAAAGGATACAAGGGAGGAACTGCTACAACTGATGGTGGATTAAAGATTGAAGCTGATGCTTTTGAGTATGATAAAGTTCTAAATATCCTAAATGCTTTTGGAAATGTGAAAATTACAGATGAAATAAATGACTATATAATTCTATCAGAAAAAATCACATATGTAAAAAATCAAGAAAAAATTTTCACAAAAGGTAAAACTGAGGCAATTCTAGAGTCAAGATATAATTTTTTATCAGAAAATGTTTTGCTGCTTAAAAATCAAATGATTTTAAGCTCTGAAAAAAAATCGTCTCTTATAGATAACGATTCATATTTATATAAATTCGATAAATTTAATTACTCTTTCTATGAAGGTATTTTAAAAGCTACTAAAATTGAAATAATTTCAAATTTTAAAAAATCTAAAAATGAAAAAGATTTCTATTTTTTTGAAAATGGAATTTTAGATATCAAAAATAAAGATTTTATTGCTGGAAATACTAAAATTAGAATTAAAAAAAATAGTTTTGAAAATTCAAATAATGATCCTAGAATTTATGGTGTATCTTCAAAAAAAAGGGGGGAAATTACTACAATTAATAAAGGAACTTTTACAAGTTGTGCTATTAACGATGATTGTCCTCCGTGGAGCTTAAGTTCAAGTGAAATTCAACATGACTCTAAAAAAAAACAAATTATTTATAAAGATGCACTGCTGAAAATATATGATTTTCCTGTGCTTTATTTTCCAAAATTTTTTCATCCTGATCCATCAGTAGGAAGGCAAAGTGGACTTTTGCAGCCTCAATTAAATAATTCAAATATCCTAGGATCATCAATTCGTATTCCATATTTTCATGTACTAGCTGAAAATAAAGATTTAACTTTTACACCCAGTATATTTGATAAAGACATTTATATGATACAGAATGAATATAGACAGGAAAACAAAAACTCTTCATTTATTACAGATTTAGGTTTTGCTAAAGGTTATAAATCAGTAGTTACAGATAATAAAAAAAAAAACATTGGTCATTTATTTGCAAAATTTAACTTAGATTTAGATTTAACATCATTCACTAAAAGTGATTTTAAAATTTCCCTAGAAAATGTAACAAATGATACATATCTCAAAGTCTTTGATTCTAATTTGACAAATACTAGTACAGAAATAATGCCTAAAAATAAAGGTCAATTGACTTCTAATTTAGAATTAAATTTAGATCATGAAAAATATTCATTTGATACTGGTATTACTGCATATGAAACTTTGAGTGGTTCAGATAGTGATAGATATCAATATGTGCTACCTTATTACAAATTTTCTAAAAATTTAATTTCAAATCAACTGTTAAGTTTGAATTTTGATTCTGATGGTAGCAATAATTATCAAAAAACAAATAATATAAAGACGGTTATAAATAATAATTTTGATTTTAAATCCGTTGATTTAATTTCAGAAAATGGTTTTAAAAATAACATTGGTATTCATTTTAAAAATGTGAATACTGTTGCAAAAAACGACACCACATATAAATCTAGCCCTCAACTAGAATTAATGAATATTATTAATCTTGAAACAAGTTTGCCATTAGTAAAGTTAGGCAAAAAATATTCAAATTCAATTACACCAAAGATATCCTTAAGATTTAATCCAACAGATATGAAAGATTATTCTGAGTCTGACAGATACATTGATACAAGTAATATTTTTTCTTTAAATAGACTTTCAATAAGTGACTCGTATGAGTCTGGTCAATCTTTGACACTTGGAATGGATTTTAAAAAAGAGACTATTGATGACATTAATAAATATTTTGAATTTAATATAGCAACAGTTTTAAGAGACGTAAAACAAGATACAATTCCAACAAAAAGTACGCTTGGTGAAAAACAATCTAATTTATTTGGAAAAACAAGTTATGGTCTATCTGAAGTATTAAGTTTAAATTATGATTTTGCCTTAGATAATGACCTACAAACATTTGAGTACAATTCTATAGGAACAGTATTTAACTTTGATAAGTTGATTACAAGTTTTGATTTTGTAGAAACAGGTGGAAAAATGGGTGATACAAACTTCATTTCAAATTCAACAAAATTTATAATAAATGAGGACAATTTCTTATCATTTAATACAAGAAGAAATAGAAAAATTAGTTTAACAGAATATTACGATTTAGTATATGAATACAAAAATGATTGCTTAGTGGCGGGAATAAAATATAAAAAAACTTATTATCAAGATAGAGATTTGATACCATCTGAAGATTTACTTTTTTCTATTACATTGTTTCCTTTAACAACATATGAAACTAAAGTTGATCAAGATCTTTATAGAAATTAAAATGTTGTTTATCAAAATTTTTTTTATTTTATTGATCTTAAATCTTAAACTTTTAGTGAATGCAAATTCATTAGAAAACAAAATACTATTAAAAATTGATAATGAAATAATCACATCAATAGATGTTTATAATGAAACGAAATATTTAATGGCAATTAACGATAAAATTAATGAAATGGATAAAGAAGATATATATAAAATATCTATTAATTATTTAATCAAACAAAAGATAAAACAAATTGAGATTCAGAAACATGTTTCTGAAAAAAAAATTGAAATTGATGAGTCTTATGTAGATCAATTAATTGAAAATACATTCAAAAGTAAAGGTTTTAAAAATCTTCAAGATTTTCAAAATCATTTGAATAAATATGGTGTTAAAATTTCAGAAATAAAAGATAAGATAAATATTGAGTCATTATGGAACGAGCTAATTTATAAAAAATTTTCTAATAAAGTAAGAATTGATAAAGATGAATTAAAAAATAAAGTAATAGAGGATAATGATAAAGAAGTAAGATCTTTTTTACTCTCTGAAATTCTATTTAGATTATCTGAAAATCAAAATTTAGATCAAAAATTTAATCTTATTAAAAACGATATAAACGAAAAGGGTTTTTTAAATGCTGTTCTTCTCCATAGTATTTCAGATACTGCTGTAAATGGTGGTGATTTAGGGTGGATTGCTGAAAAATCTTTAAATCCAAAAATTAGAGATGAAATATATAACCTGAAAGTTGGTAATTTTACTAATCCTATAATTATACCTGGTGGTTTTTTAATTCTAAAATTAAACAAAAGTAAAAATGAAAAAAAAAAATATGATGTTGAAAAAAAAATAAATGAACTTATACGTTTCACAACTAATCAACAATTAAATCGTCTATCAAATATTTACTATGATAAAGTAAAAAAGGAAATTACAATCAATGAATTATAAACCAATTATAATAGTTGCTGGAGAACCTAAAAGTATTTTTTTTGAAATTTTTTTTAAGTCATTAAAATTAAAAAGATATAAATCACCATTGATACTTATTTGCTCAAAAATATTACTATTCAAACAAATGAAAAAATTTAAATTTCAAAAAAAAATTAATTTGATAGATCTGATAGATATCAGTCAAAAAAAATTAAAAAAAGATTGCATTAATTTAATTGATATTAAATTAAATATTAATTCAAGGAAAAAAAAAAA
>MDTB01080601.1_pt1 | contig 11132 bp, 8 predicted proteins | sample 811161 | NCBI WGS metagenome assembly MDTB01 (sample SAMN05326650, study PRJNA326480) | marine metagenome | isolation source: seawater | place: Mediterranean Sea | collected 2009
CTGCCTGTGAGGTATCCTTTTTGGTGTTTGGGCGGGTCGCGAAGGGCCGTTTTATTGGCCTGGAGGATCTGACTCTGCCAGCCACCCTTTCAGGCCTGTGCCAGAGCGTTCCAGAAAGTCGCTATCGAAACGACACCTCCTCCAGCGACATTCGACGCCAAAGTCTCATGGACTAGTTTGATGACCTGAGGGCTACGCCCCTGGTGGATGACTGGGCATCAGCGCCTTCCATCGCCCCTGACGAAAACGCCAGATCAGCAAAACAGCCTTTAACAGGTAATCGCCGATCAGGGCCGCGTAGAGCCAAACGACATCCATTTGGGTATAGGCCGCCGCCGCCGCCAACCCACATCGAACGACCAGCAACCCAAGCGTGGTTGCAACCAGGGGGAATCGCGTGTCGCCGGCACCGCGTAGGGCTCCGCCAATACCAAACTCCACTGCCATGAGGGGCATCATGGCGCCGAGGATCATAATGAACTGAACGGTGTATCGAGTGATGAGTTCGCCGTCCCCAACAAAGTACCTGGCCAGCGTCTCGGCGTTCAGCATCACGATGACACCCAGAACGCCCATAGACAGAATAGCCATCCACATCGCACGCCAACCGCTGCGACTGGCAGCCAGCGGATCGCCGCTTCCCAGGTGCTGCCCTACCAGGGTGGAACTGGCGATTGAGAAGCCAAAGCCAACGGTCATGCAGATCGCCAGAATGTTGACGCCGATGCTATAGGCCGCAAAGGCTTCGGTGCCGTAGTTGATACCAATCAGGATGAGAAAGACAAAAAAACCGACCTGAAAAACTGCTTGCTCGAGCGCTGCGGGATATCCGATGTTCAGTAATCGCCCCAAACGCTCGACACGCCACCACCCTCCGCTTACGTGACGCAGCCGAAACCTTTGCCGTAGCCAGGGGTACAGCGACAGGATGGCGCCAAAGGTGAAGGCGATCCCTGCAGCCACGGGCACCCCAGCAACCCCCATTTCCGGAAAACCCCAGCGTCCAAAAACAAAGGCATACAGGAGCGGAAGGTTTAAAATGTTAGCCAGCACGCTGATCCATAACGGCGTCCAGGCATCCCCGGCGGCACGCAGCGCAGCCCCCATAATCATCATCACCGCAAAGGCTATAATAAAGACCGATAACCAACGGATATTCTCAGCCGCCATAACTAGCGTTTTATCATCCAAGCCAAAGACCGATGCCATACTGTGACCAAAAACAAAGCCGATGAACGCAACCAAGAGCGATAGGGCGCTCACCAAGACAAGGGACGCCATAGTGACGCGACTTGCCTCTTCATAGTCACCAGCACCCCAGGCGCGGGCAACGAGGGCCGTGGTGCCTGCACTGACCGCCATCAGGATGGCAAACATCGCGAATAAAACGCGCTGACCAGCACCCACGGCCGCCAGCGCCTCGGGACCCATACTCCCGACAAACTTTGTCTGGACCATGCCCACCAGGGTATAGCTTAGATTGCCAAGAATACTTGGGATCGCCAAAGACGAGAGCGAAGGACGCTGGGGTTCCCCTTGATCGGGGACTGCCTCCGATTTCGGGTCGGGGATTGACTTTGCCTTCACGTAAAAATTATCCAGTATTACCCGTGCCAAGGGGTTCAGCGTTTACCTACGGGATGCACCATTCTGCGTGTTGTGGCGTTACAACGATGTGAAAGCTTCGGCAGCCCGATTTCTGACCTCGCCGCCTTCACCCGAAAAGCCACAGCGTTTGGCGAACCTAGGCCTAAGACGGCGCATGCTCACGCTAGGTTAACGCAGCCAGAGCGGCCTTGCGTCACAGGATGTGGTCGGATCGTAAGCCAATCAAGTTAGTCGTTCGCGATAGGGCCTGCTCGGCACCAGACACCAGCTCGTCAAAGATTTCCTTAGCCGGCCTGACGGCCTTAATCATCCCGATTCCCTGGCCCGCAAACCCAGGATTGATATCACCACGGCCCTCTCGGTTGGCTGCAGCCATAACGGGCCCCGATACCGCACCCTGGTAGGGCATGGGGAGTGGCTCTACGTCCTCTCTTAGCCAGTGTTCTGTCCACTTGGAGCGAATGATTCGAGCCGGCTTGCCAGTCACCGTTCGAGAAACCGACGTGCCTTCTTCCGTCGCATCCACGATGGCTTGCTTCTGGAAATCGAAGATATTCGCCTCTTTAGATGCAAGGAACGCAGACCCAATCCACACCCCCTCTGCACCGAGCATCAGGGCGGCAGCGACTCCGCGACCGTCTGATATCCCACCGGCGCCAAGCACCGGCGTATCGCCAACCGCATCCACCACCTGAGGGATCAACGCCATGGTGCCGACGGGTGAATTGTGACCGCCACCATCGTGCCCTTGAGCGACGATGATATCGAGACCCGAGGATTTCACCTGGATTGCATGGCGCACCGCGCCAACCACGGCCATGACCTTAGAACCATTCGCCCGCAGGGCGTCCATCCAGGGTCCCGGATTGCCCAAGCCTGAGGCGTACACGGGAACACGCTCCTGAATGATGACCTCCATTTGTGCCTCGAAAAATTCCTTGGTGAAAAGAGGCGGACCGTCGGGCTCTTTCTGCTCCTGCATCGCTTCGGTCGGCAAGGGCGCCAAGCCCTCCTGCTGCATGAAGGCCCGGGCAAAGGCCTGGCGGTCGGGCAGCAGATCCGCGGGGGTCGGCCCCTCTAGGTCATCATAGTTCGCTCGTCGCACCGACGCAGGCAGGAGCGTATCAACGCCAAATGGCTTATCGGTCAGCTCGCGCGTCTCTCGAATCCAAGCTCGCAGCTGACGAGGACCGCAGGCCGCTGCACCGAGGACCCCGAGTCCGCCCGCGTTAGAGACAGCGGCGGCCAGAGCAGGATTGCTGGCCCCACCCATTCCGGCCAAGACGATGGGCTTTTCGATTTCTAAAAGATCGCAGACTCGACTCTTGAGATTCATGTTAACTCCCCAAAACTTCCGTAGGCGCTCTGAAAATAAAGCAGCGGCGCGTGCTGTTCGCGATGACGTCGATGTAGCCTCACCCGCCCGACGACAATGGTGTGGTCTCCCCCTTCGTGCTCCGCCTCAATATCGCATTCTAAAAATGCGAGCGCATCAACGATCTCAGGTAGTCCACCCTCACTGGGCACCCAATCCACGTTGGCGAATTTATCGTCCCCCGATTGCGCCATAGCGTTACAGGTTGCCTGCTGGCTTAAGGCCAGAATATTCACCGCAAAGCGGCCCGTCGCACGCATTTTCGGCCAGCTCGAGGATGCTCTGGCAGGACAGAAAGCTACCAGGGGCGGATCCAGAGATAACGAAATAAAGGACTGGGCCGCAAAGCCCAGGGGTTTTTGATCCTGTATTCCGGTCACAACCACCACCCCGGTGGCGAAGGCACCCACGCTCTTGCGGTATTCCGCCTCGTTAAATATCGGCATCTCTTGCTCCAAAAAAACAAACTCTTTCTATACGGCGCGGTCACTATACGCGCTCTCAACGACACAGGGCTATGGGCACCCCACCCAGATCAAATCTTTTACTTTTTCCCGCCTAACCCGCATCATATTCCCCTCTTCTAAGACGCATAACCAGGAACAAAACATGGAACTGATTATCCTTCTCGTCATTTTGGCGGGCCTGGCTTTCTGGGTGATGGCCATTTACAACAAGCTGGTGGAGCTCAAGAATCGCCACGAAAACGGCTTTTCACAGATAGAGGTTCAGCTCAAGCGCCGCTATGACCTCATCCCCAATCTCGTCGAAACGGCCAAGGGTTATATGAGCCACGAACGAGAAACACTGGAAGCCGTTATTCAGGCGAGAAATCAGGCGGTTTCGGGACTGGAAGCAGCATCCGGTAACCCTGGCAGCGCCGCGGCCATGCAGGAACTTGCGGGAGCGGAGGGTATGCTGGGGAGCGCTCTTGGCCGTCTGAACGTAGTCATGGAGGCCTATCCAGATCTGAAGGCCAGCAGCAATATGATGCAGCTGACCGAAGAACTCACAACGACAGAAAACAAGGTGGCCTTTGCGCGACAGGCCTTCAATGATCAGGTCACTGAATACAATACCTATCGAAGTTCCTTCCCACCCGTCATGTTGGCGGCAACCTTCGGCCACCCCAGCGATGCCTCGCTGTTGGAGTTTGATGATGCAGAAGAAATCAAGGAAGCCCCCAAGGTCTCTTTCTAAGAGCGATAAACTGGCAGCAAAAAAACCTACAACAAATAAGTCGTTTATCAGCCCATGAATTTCTTTAGATCACAGGAGCAGGCGCGGGCAACTACGTTCAAACTCATTGCCCTCTTTGCTCTGGCCGTCATCAGCTTGATCCTGCTCACCAACGTCGCCATTGTCCTGCTGCTTTTCGGCTCCGGAGAGATGAGTTTTATCCAGCAACTCCAGCAAGCGCCTGGCGGTATGTGGGTTGGCACGTCAACGCTCGTGATCGGCATCATTATGATAGCGATGCTGTTCAAATATCTTAGCCTTCGGGCAGGGGGCAAGGCCGTCGCGGAGGCCCTTGGCGGCACGCTGATCCCCCAGCAAACCCAAGACCCAAAACACAAGCGCCTGCTCAACGTTGTTGAGGAAATGGCCATTGCCTCGGGCATCAGCACGCCGCCTGTCTATCTAATCCATGAGCCCAGCATTAACGCTTTTGCGGCAGGGTTCAGTCCTCAAGATGCGGTCATTGGCATTAACCAGGGTACGCTAGACCTGCTGGATCGCAGTGAGCTGCAGGGGGTGATCGCTCATGAATTCAGTCATATCCTAAATGGCGATATGCGGATCAATCTGCGCCTGATGGCGATTCTTCACGGCATTTTAGTTATTGGCATCATTGGCGCCCACCTACTGCGGGGCTCCTCTTACAGGCGCTCCAATGAACGAGGTAGCGCTGCCGCCCTGGCCCTGGCCTTAGTAGTAATCGGTTATACCGGCACATTTTTTGGGCAGCTAATTAAAGCAGCCGTTAGCCGTCAACGGGAATTTTTGGCGGATGCGGCAGCGGTTCAATACACACGATCCACAAACGGGATCGCCGGGGCCCTCAAGAAAATTGCCGGACACCAATCCGGGTCAACCATGGAGCAGCCTTCAGCGGAAGAAAACAGCCACTTGTTCTTCGGCAGCTTCAAACAATTCGCCCTAGGCGCCATGGCGACGCATCCCCCGTTAGACAAAAGAATTAAAGCACTGGATCCTAGCTGGGATGGTCAGGTCCTAAACCGTGGCGCTGGGCATACAGGCGAGTCCATGGCATTTGGCCTAGCGGGACACCAAGCGCCGCCTCAAGACAGCCTCATGGCAGGCGACATCAATCATCATCAGTTTCAGGCGCTCTACGGCAGCGTAAATCTCAGTGCAGCGACCAGCCAGCTAGCGCACACAAGCGAAAGCCTGCGAGACGCAGCTCATGACACCTTTGAGGCACGCGCGCTCGTGTACGCCATGCTCTGCAGTCAAGAACCGGAACAGCAGGCGCTGCAGCGCCAAATGATTGAGGACCATGCGGAGCCGGGTGTTCCTGAGCATGTCGGACGGTTGCTACAGGAGATTTCGCAAAAATCTCTCCGCGAACAGCTGCTCCTGCTGCAAACCGCCATGCCCACGCTGAAACAGATGTCGAATCGTCAGTATCACCGGTTTTACGACCTTTGTGCCCAGGTCATTGTCGCCGATGAGCACATTGAACTGCATGAGTGGGTAATCCACCGAATCCTTACCCAAGAACTCTATGGGCATTTCGTACGTCCCCATCGTGCATCAGGTCGCGTTAAATCATTGGGCAAAGTAGAAAAGGAGGCAGGCATTGTTCTCGTCATACTCGCCAATCAGGCCGGCACACAACAGCCAGAAACGCGGCGCGAGGCCTTCCAACGAGGCGCTGAGATCCTGGGTCTGAAGGCTGTCGATATGCCGGATGTTGACTTCGACTATCGCGCCATGAATCACGCGCTGGAACGTCTTCGAGAAATGACGCCAGCCCTGATGGCAACGTTTCTAGAGGCTTGCGCGGCCGTCGCCACCGCCGATGACCGGCTAACGGAAGAAGAGTTCATGCTCATTAAGGGCGTCTCCGCAACCCTCGGCTGTCCCCTGCCCCCTGCCCTGCCTGACGAGACAAATGCCCCATGACGCGAAAGCAAATTCAACACCCATGGCGTGCGAACCAAAGCCTGCAATAAAAGCCCCACCATTATGTCTGACAATCACAAGCGCCAGCAGTTAGGCGCGCTTGACCTGGGATCCAACAGCTTCCACCTGCTGGTGGCTCAGCAGTCCAATGGACGCATTCAGGTGATCGACAAACACAAAGAGATGGTGAGGCTCGCATCGGGTTTGACCAACGGGCCGATGCTCCTTCCAGAAGTGAGCGAACGTGCTCTCGACTGCCTCGGTCGCCTGAGTGAGCGCCTGCGGTCTGTCGCGTCAGAAAATCTACGGATCGTGGGTACCAATACATTGCGCCAAGTGGGGATGGAAAGTCACTTCGTCAAACAAGCCGAAGAAACCCTGGGCCACCCCATAGAGATTATATCCGGACGAGAAGAGGCGAGACTCATTTACCTTGGGGTCTGCCACAGCCTGGGCGATAACAGCAAACAGCAGCTGGTAATAGACATTGGGGGCGGCAGCACAGAACTGATTATCGGGCAGAATTTTCAGCCCAAAACGCTGGAAAGCCTGCACATGGGCTGCGTCAGCTTGTCTGAACGGCATTTCCCAGACGGCAGCGTGACAGCAGCATCCATGAACCGCGCCATCGACAACGCGCTGATCGAGCTAGAACCCGTTATGCAGACCTACCTCAGTCGCGGCTGGGAGTACGTCCTGGGCGCCTCTGGCACCATCAACTCCATCGCAGGCATTCAGTTGGCCATGGGTCTGGGCACCGCGATTACGGGCGAGCACCTTGAAACCATAAAAAATCGCATCCTGAAACAAGGCTCTACGGCAGGCCTTCCTGGCTTACCAATAGAAAGAGAGGAAGTCATTGCGGGCGGATTGGCCATCCTCATCGCCCTCTTCCGTGCCTTCAAAATCGAAGTCATGGAACCCGCCCAGAGTGCGCTGCGCGAAGGCGTTATCTATGACCTACTTGGCAGACAGCGCCACGAGGACGTTCGCAACCAAACTGTCGTCGACCTAGGTCGACGCTTCGCGATTGATGAATTTCACGCAGACAGAGTTCGACAAACCGCCTTTATGCTTCTCGCCCAGGTGGCCGCACCGTGGCGTCTGCAGCAGCCCCACCACCGCCGTTTGCTCGGCTGGGCCTGTGACCTGCATGAAATCGGCATGGATATTTCCCACAGCAGCTTCCACAAACACGGGGGCTATCTGCTGTCCAATCTCGATATGCCGGGTTTTTCGCGGTCGGAACAATATCAGCTTGCTGCGCTCGTGGCCGTACACCGGCGCAAGCTGAATCTAACCTACCTGCACATCCATCAAAGCTGGTTGCTCAAGCTCGCCGTCATTCTTCGCCTGGCCTGCCTAATGCATCGAAGCCGGATTGCAGAGGTGCCTCCCAAGATCACACTACGCGTGGACACAGAGACCTACCCTAGCCACCTCACCATGGCCCTGGATAGGCCCTGGCTTGACACCCACCCCCTAACGCATCTTGACCTTGAGCATGAAATCGCCCTGCTCGGGGACGCCCATATCACCTTGGACGTCAAACCTGCCTAACCACTGGCGGGATTGGGCAGCCGCTCAGGATAACTTCCGTAGCAGTGTCTGTTGGGCGGATACGGCCTCCCCCCGCCCGGTTTCACGCGCATAGCTACCGTCGGCGTTGAGGAGCCAGGCATCACAATTATCCTGCAGGTAGGTCTTGATGGCTTCGTTGAATACCCGCTCAGCATTGGCCCGTTCTCGTAGGGGAAAACACACCTCAACACGGCGGAAAAAATTTCGGTCCATCCAATCGGCGCTGGACAAAAAAACCTCCCGCTCCCCATCATTGTCGAAACAGAAGACCCGCGTATGCTCCAAAAAACGACCCAGGATTGACCGCACCTTTATATTTTCCGAGACACCCTTCACCCCTGGGCGCAGGGAACAAACACCTCGAACAATAAGCTGAATCTTGACCCCGGCCTGAGACGCAGCGTAGAGCGCACGAATCACATCTGGTTCCACCAAGGCGTTCATTTTCGCGTAGATCGCTCCGGGTCTCCCCGCCATGGCGTGCGCCTTTTCACGGGCAATCATCTCTAAAATACCGTTATGCAGCGTAAAGGGACTTTGCAGAATGCTTTTTAGTTTGCCCGCACGACCGAGAGAGGTAATTTGTTGGAATATCTTTTGCACATCTTCGCCAAGGGCGCGATCGCAGGAAAATAGGCCATAGTCGGTATAGGTTCGTGCAGTGCTCATGTGGTAGTTGCCCGTCCCGAGGTGTACGTAACGCACTAAGGATCGGCCCTCTCGGCGAATAACCATACACATCTTAGCGTGGGTTTTATGACCAACGATACCGTAAACGACCTGGACGCCAGCAGCCTGCAGCTTGTTAGCCAGCTCGATGTTGGCTTCTTCGTCAAAGCGAGCACGCAGCTCGATCACCACCAGCACATCCTTACCCTCGGCGGCGGCCTCAACCAGTGCCTCGACTACGGCAGAATCACTGCCGGTGCGGTACAGCGTCTGACGAATTGAAACCACCTTAGGATCACGCGCCGCGTGACGCAAAAAGTCGAGGAAAGGCGCGAAGGACTCAAAGGGGTGATGGAGCAACACATCACCCTCAGCAATGGTGCTAAAGATATTGTCGGAGTGACGCAGACGATCAGGCACGCTTGGACGAAACCCAGGAAACTTCAGGTCAGGCCGGTCTATGAGATCAGGCAAGGTTGAAAGTCTTGCCAAATTTACCGGTCCATTGCAGGTATAGACATCTTCCGAGTTGAGCCGGAATTGAGTAGCGAGAAAGGCGCGCAGGTCCTCTGGGCAGGTAGAATCCACTTCAAGCCGCACGGCATCACCAAACCGGCGCGAGGAGAGTTCTCCCTCCAGGGCGATCAACAAATCATCTATCGCTTCCTCGTTTACGAATAGGTCACTGTTGCGGGTTACCCTAAATTGATGGCAGCCCGTGGCACGCATGCCTAAAAACAGGTCGGATACGTGAGCCCGAACGATGGAGGAGAGGAGCACAAAGTCACAGCCCCCGGCTCCAGGAGTAGGCAGCTTGACGACCCGCGCCAGGGATCTAGGTGCCTGGACGATGGCCCGACCACTGCTGCGTCCGAAGGCATCCTTGCCCTCTAGCGTGACAATGAAGGCAAGGCTTTTATTGAGCGGCTCTGGAAAGGGATGGGACGGATCGAGGCCCATGGGTGAAATGATGGGGGCCACCTCCCTTGTGAAGAACCGCTTTAGCCAAGCCCTTTGGTCCTCACTCCATTCCTCTGGCCCCAAGAGCCTAATATTTTCTTTTTCGAGGGCGATAAGCAGATCGTTATTCAGCGTTTCATAAAGGTCTTCAACCAACTCCCTACCAACTTCGGCGATCTTGATCAGCTGCTGGGTTGGCGAAAGATTATCCGTTCCGGTCTGCAGCGAGCCATAAGCCTGCTGCTGCTTTAGGCCTGCAACGCGAATCTCAAAGAATTCATCCAGGACGGAACTTGAGATGCAGAGAAACCTGAGGCGTTCCAGCAAGGGCACCTCGGTATCCTTGGCCATCGCAAGCACGCGCCGGTTGAATTCCAGCTGCGCCAGTTCTCTGTTGATATAGAGGTCTGGGTTATTTAGGTCTGCCTGCGCCTCGGTCAATGTTGAACCCTCTGACATAAACTTTATCGACTGTAACCATCTTCTTGCTATCCGCGAATCTTGCACTGTCTGCCATAATGGCAAGGTGAAGACCTGCCAGGAACAAGACGGTGAAAGACAAAGTATATCGAAGACCGAGCCAAATCGTTGACTTTGCTTTTAATGATTCGGTCGTCGCCGTATTCCCAGACATGATCCGACGCTCAGTGCCCGGGTACGAGCTAATCATCCCCATGACAGGCTTAATTGCCGCTGAGCATCTCCCGACGGGCGGATTGGTCTATGACTTGGGGTGTTCCCTGGGCGCCAGTTCTGCCGCCGTGCTGGATCAGGCCCCATCAGCAGACGTCAAAGTGATCGCCGTGGATAGCTCGCCCGCGATGATCGAACACGCCACAGCGCACTTTGATGATCCGAGAATAGACCTTCGCTGCGCAGATCTCCTGGAGACCTCGGTATTGGGAGCCGACGTCATCATTCTCAACTTCGTGGTTCAGTTCCTGGCACCCGAACAGCGCCTCAACTTTTTTAAGCGCCTGCGCGCGGAGATGAACCCTTCAGGCGTGATCATCGTTTCCGAAAAGATCAGCCAACCCGACGACGGGTCTCCGCTGGCCTTTCCATCGCTGCATCTCCAGTGGAAGCGCGCCAATGGCTATAGCGATCTTGAGGTAAGCCAGAAACGTCAGGCACTTGAAAATGTAATGCGAATTGATGACGAGGCAACTCATTTTGAGCGCTTCCAGAAAGCTGGCTTTGGTCACGTGCGCCAGTGGTTTCGATGCCTGAACTGGGCCTCCTATTTGGTTTTCGCAACACAGGACACCCTGCGGTGACTCAGGACGCACTGTTCCAGAGCCTTTATCCAAGGCTGGGTCAGTGGCCCCTGAAGCTGGCGGCGGAGCGGCTAGAGGGCGGCGAACATGGAGACTTCGCTAGATGGCAGGAAGCTATCGACAGCCTCCCCGCACCCTCTCCCGGACCCTCTTCCGAACCTTGGAGCGTCAAAACCGGAGCGATCTTCTATCCGCTTCAGGGGACCACCACGGACTTCAAGGCTCTGGCGACGCAGCTGCAGCAACTGCACCCCTGGCGTAAGGGACCATTTGCCTTGGGTTCTCTTTTCATTGACAGTGAATGGCGGTCGGACCAGAAGTGGAATCGGCTCTCCGGTGCCCTGGGCCGCCTAGACGAGCTGAGCATCCTGGATATCGGCTGCGGCAATGGTTACTTCGGGTGGCAAATGCTCAACGCTGGGGCCAAGGAGGTTATCGGCATCGACCCCATGTTGCTGTTCTGCATGCAGCATTTGGCCATTCAGCATTTCTTCAAGGATCCCCGGCACCAC
>MDTB01208128.1_pt1 | contig 11131 bp, 11 predicted proteins | sample 811161 | NCBI WGS metagenome assembly MDTB01 (sample SAMN05326650, study PRJNA326480) | marine metagenome | isolation source: seawater | place: Mediterranean Sea | collected 2009
GATTTAATGGATCTCCGCCACTACCACCATCACCCATTCCAATGTATAAAAATCCATCCGGGCCAAAAGCAATTTGCCCACCATTATGATTATTATAAGGTTGTTCGATTTCAAGAATAATCATTTCAGACTCATTGTTCGCGGTATTTGAATCAGTTACTGAAACTTCATATCGTGCGATTACTGTTCTTCTTGGATTTGGAGCAATGTAATTAATAAAAAAATAACCATTGTTTTCGTAATCAGGATGGAATGCTAAACCAAGGAGCCCCATTTCACCTTGGAATTCAACTTTATCCCTAATGTCAAGAAATTGTGATGCATCCGATACTGAATTAAGATTTTGATAAACAAGGATTTCTCCTTCCTGCTCCAAAACAAACATTCTATTTGAATTATCATTTGGTGATTGCAGATCAACAGGTTGGTCAAATTGTAAATTTGGAAATGCGCGTATAATATCTATTTCCGAAAATAGAAGTGTGTTAAATAGAATAGACATAAAAATTTTAATTGATTCTATTTTCATATTTTGATAGCTCCACAATATCTTACATTTTTAACCAAAATTAAACAAAATTAAATAATTTTATATCCAAAACTACACTTTACAGCCTTCATTTCTCAAATATAAAACTACGCGAATTAGAAGGTTTGATTTTTTCTAACTTTTAGTAAATTATATTATTTGTATACTTATTAAGTAAAAATTAATATATTATTATAAGTAAATTTTTATGTTTAAAATAAATAAATAGACAAAAATAGGTCATGCATATGTATAAGATCTTTTTTGCCATAAACTCTAGATATTTCATTATTGCATTATTAGGAACATTTCTCTCTGCTCAGCAATTAGACTCGCAAAATATTGCATACAACCAATTGAAAGGTATAGTTGAGACAGCCTCAAGATCTCAACAGGTAGTCTGGTTAGAGGACTTTACTGGTATCAACTGAACATACTGTCCCGCCGTGAGTTTCGCGATTGACAGATTATTACAAGAATACCCCCAGACCCTTATGACTATTGAATGGCATAGTGCTGCTCTTACATATTCGGATACTATTGATTTCCCTATTCCTGAAGCCTATAATTATAGGGCTAATCTTTATGATGTTAATGGAATACCTCATAACCAATTCAATGGTATATTTGAATTCGTTGGTGGAGCCAGCAATTGTGCCTGGCAACAGTTTTATGAAAATAGGACGGAAACTTATGAAGAATTAATTCAGCAAGAATCAATTTACGAAATAGATCTGGAGGGGGAACTTATAGATTCAACATTCAATTATAGTGTGGTCGTTTCTTTAGAAGAAGACATGAATACAGACAACATGCGACTTGAACTATTTGTCGCTGAAGATAGTATCAATGCTCTTTGGAGTGCTTGTGATACTTGGCATATGACTCGTAATGTAGCCCGTGCTTATTTAACTATGGGCGAAGATAACCAACTACCTATTACTATCACCACTGCAGGAGAGAGTCAAGTTTTCAGTGGATCTTTTCAACTTTCGGACGCATGGGTTGATTCCATGGTAAAACTGATAGCAGTAGTACAAAATTGGGGTGATCTTGATGAAGATGGGAACCCAACATATGAAGTATTGCAAGCAAACTCTGGTCAGATTTTCAACATTCCATTGGATAGAGATTATGATGGTATAGCAAACTTAGAAGATAATTGTCCAGGTTATCCTAATCCTGATCAGGGGGATCTTGATGGTGATCTGATTGGTGATGTATGTGATCCATGTAATGGTCTTGTTTATATTACTGGTAATGTGAATGGTGATGCAAATGAAGGATATCAGCCGATCATTGATTTAATTGATGTTTTATTTCTTGCAGATTATTTAGAAGAGCAGATATTGATTAATGATTGCCAAGTGCTTGATATTTTAGTCGATGAGACTATCAATAATTGGGACTTATTGGTTCTCATTGACATGGTAATGAATGGTGGAAACTAAATTATAATCAGTTATATTTGAATAGCCACTCATTGTGACACAAGTAAAAAACCCACCAGTATAAGGGTGCTTACTTTTAAATAAAATAATTTAGATTTCTTTAAATATTTTACTTCAATTACAGATACACGCAATCACTATTTTTTTTGTTAGGTGATTAATAACTTGTGTGACATATTTTCAAATATTTTAGATGGAAAAGACAAGATTAGTTCTCATGCTGTGTTTTGCCACAATGATAATGCATTGCGACCAAAATAATGACGAATCAGATACAACAAATAATTGTGGAATCGAGACCACTTTTATCAAGGATTTGGATAATATTGATGAGTTAGGTAATCCATCAGGAAGTGCCATAAAAATGGTAGACGATTGTAGCTATGTAGGAGTAGGACATCGTTCAGGTGTACCATGGATTACCAAGTTTAATGAATTAGGTGAGCAGATTTGGGATAGATCTTTGATGAAATTCCGATCCCCACAGGTAACTATGATCCAGGCTTAATTTATGCTACCTCCGTTGTGGCTACAACCGATGGGGGCTTTGTACTTACCTGCGCTACAACAATTAATCATTCCAGCTATGATGCTTCAGGAAGAATAATAAAGGTGGATTCATTAGGTACTCCAGAATGGATAAGACAATTCCCAACCAATAGACCTTACCATGGAAGAGATGTAATCCAAACTATGGAGGGAGACTATATTGTTGTTGGCAGCTGGTTTACTACCTCTGCGGTTACAAATGAAAAATCAGCATTCATGGCAAGATATGATGCGGATGGAAATCTAATATGGATAGAGCGATATGAAGGAGAGTGTGATGAAGATGAATTTCAGGCTGTAATCCAAAAGCCAGATGGTGGTTTTATTGCAGTTGGAAAGTTTGAGCATGAAAGCTCCGACTACAACTGTGATTTCTATGGTTATACTGATCTTTGGTTCATAAGTACGGATAGTGAAGGACAGGTATTACAGGAAAGTAAAACCGGAGAATCTTATTGGGAGTCTGCCTACGATATTATTGATATTAATGATGGGACCTATGGAATTGCAGGAAGAAGAAGGCATGAACGCAGAAAACCTACCAATGCTTGGTATTTAAGAATGGATGAATCAGGAAATATTATCTCCCAATGGCATGAACCTGACTATGTCAATAGTTCAGGAAGAAATGATGCTCTTTACGACCTTGCTCTAATGCCTGATGGTGAAACCGTGGTTGCATTAGGATATAAAGATGACGGTGATGGTAGTAGCCAATATCTCTGAGCATTGAATGCAAAAACAAGTGAGGAGATTTGGCACACTAGCTATAATGAGCCCGGTAGAGGATATTCTCTTGGAATGTCTGATGGACATGATGGTGGAATAGTGTTTTTCGGAAAAAAGGAAACTGGAAGACTCAAAATATTCAAAACAGATGAAAATGGAATGGTGGCTTTTGAATGATTAGGTTCTTTGTTTATTTGTCTCGGGATCAGAATAATTAAATTTCATAATCAAATATAAGAAACAATCTTTGGACTTTATTGGACTGTAATAAAACTATAAAAAAAGCACCCTATAGCATATGGACTTTGGTTTTGGTTTGTTTTAGATGGGGTGTGGATTTAAAAACTTTATTCTAATTCAAAAGACTCAATATTCGTATCAAAAGTTATTGGTGTAATATTATTATCGAGAGTCATTGGTATGATATTGGATTTACTTACAACTATTTTTAGATATTTCCTCGATTCATCTTTTTTGTTAGTGGTAGCATTTACCTTTGGTATCTCTTTTCTCACAATATTTATTTTATTGTTCGTACTTTTATCTATTAGATCAAATGGTTTTTTAAATATATTACCGACAACTTTAGTACTTGAAATTCCAACATCTTGGATATTTTTTACTTTACTTATTAATGGCATAGATGGGCCAATAGGTTTAGAATCATATTTTACATTTCTTCCTATGTTATAATCAGTTCTTAAGGAGATACTTCCCCAATAAGAGGCATTACCTGTACCAATCATATCAGTGCTGAAAAAACTTTCATAACCAACTAAAAGATTAAAAGGAAGGTTTAATTGTTCTTCCATTACTTTCTTTAAACTGATACCTGTAAATCCTCTAAAACCAGTCCCTTCACCAACTAGCCCAACATGATTTTCTACAAACATTATATTTGCAAGTATTATGTTTCCTCCAAAACCAACAAGTTTTGGATTATATTCTTCAGTAATTATTATATCATCCCAAAATAAATATTCGCGGTTTCCCTTATACATTCCTAAGGATAATGATGCATTGAAAGAGAATGGTCCCAATCTAAACCCAAATGGTGTTGTTACTATAAATGTTCCACCTACAGGTTTGGATGTAAAAGTTTTTCCACTGATAATACCGATACTAGGCGCAACACCAACTACATATCCATTTAATGGATTTGATCTCAGATATGGCGAAAGTAGGATAATTATTAAGGTTATATAATTTTTTTTCATAGTAGATCTTATCAAAATATAATTATCATCCCAGAAACAAAAAACCCCGCGAATATAAGGCTAATGAGTAAGATTAATTCTACTTTAGTAATATCATTTTCTTGGTCTGCCTAAAAGCTCCTGCTTCAATAATGTATAGATAAACTCCTGCTGATACTAGCTGACCTTGATTATTTTTAGCATTCCACTGGACTTTTTTATATCCAGAATTTTGAAACTCATTTACTAACTGATTGATTACATTTCCAAGCATATCATAAACAGTGATGTTTACTAACCCCTGTTCTGGTAAATCATATTGAAGAGTAGTAACGGGGTTAAATGGATTCGGATAGTTCTGATGTAAGCTGAATAAACTAGGTGTCTCTGATTGAATAAAATTAGAATCTATATTAACAAAGCCAGTTTCATAAAAACTCATTATAACATCAAGCTTGAGTTTTACCTCTTCAATATCATCTATCCCAAGCATCATACCAAACATTTCACCACAATCCATGTAATAGTAATTTCCCATCACCTCACAATAATTTATAGTCATATTTAAGTATAGTGAGTCACTAGATATAAAATATAAAAGATTAATTGTTTCGTAATAATCCTCTTCCTCATCATATAATGAAACATGTATTGAATCATCATTAGATGCCCAACTTATTTCTGTGGTATCAGTCCATAAATCATAATAATCTTCCCCTGAGGTGATTTGATACCCTGTTCCATCTGAATTAAGTTGCCATTGCATAGAATCGCCCCCACTAACAGGACCAAAGTCAGATGTAAATAATGGAGCAGCTATTTCGGTTTCTGTACCGGCTTGAATATCTAACATCTCCGATGTCAGGAATCCAGAAAGAGTATAGTAAATCGAATCATTACTGCTAAGTATCAAATCATTAATTTCAATTCCCATAGACTCAAAATCATAACTTATAGGATCATCAGAGTTCTCAATTGTATAACCATTATATACTAGGTTTCCATCTATAGTGTCTATCACCACTAATCCACCAGCGAAAACATTGTAACTTGAATAACCTTCATATTCTAAACGATAATAAGGCAATATCACATCCTCAGATATGGCGCCATCTGCAAAGTAATCAATTCCTTCAATATCTATAAGTGGATTATTGCCCAAAAATATTTGAACTGCTAAATCGTCATAAGGGTTACTATATAAGAACATATAATTCATGTTATCTTCACTATTCCCATTGATGCTAATATTGCCTTGAGCAGGTTCAACACCTTGGGTTTGCGCAGGGTTTGGAATGGATTGAGTTGTACTAGTAGTAATCCATAAATTCGTATTTTGAAACTCATGATTCCAAATACCATGTAGGTTTTCATCATTTCGGCTACTGTGGACTATGGGTTTTGAAGAATACGCGCTCCATAAATTAAAAGAATTTGAAACTTGTTTTTGTAATTTATTGATTGGATAGTTAGCGCTTCTATTATATAGATCTGTATTTTTTGCACATAAAAGGCTGTAAAAGAAAAAAATTATTACAAAAGGTTCATACTTCATTATTCTCAATCCACATTTTTAATTCTGATTAATAAAAATTAAGCAAAATTTAAGTAAACGCAAATTAAAAATTCTATCTACTATATCATACACCCACTTAACTGACTCCTACCTACATATAAACTCACCGACTGCAATGGAGTATCCGCAGCAACATTTTTCCCTACTTTAATTTCAGATCTTGTTTCTTTTAACTATCCACTATTAATCTAACAAACTAATCAAGATCCACTAAACAATCCTTACAGGTTAATAATGCTTTTGGTTCTGAAATTTCTGTTAATGTTTCAAATAGTGTTGCTAGACCATTAAGTGCTAATAAAACTTTAGGCTTCTGAGGCGATACATCAGATTTTTCAAGTAGTTTTTTGAGGATTATCTCCTCAGCAGAGAGTTGTTCGCCATAATACTTAACTTTATAGTCTACTAATTCTGCAATGTTGGCAGCGTATGTAATTGCATCATTAATGCCTCCAATCTCATCTATTAAGCCTATTTTTTTGGCGCTAGACGCAATCCAGACCCTGCCACCTGCAATCGCTTTAATTTCTTCATATGATTGAGATCTTGATTCAGCTACAAAGCGAATAAATCGATCGTATATATCGGCACCCCAACTGGCAAAAATTTTATCCAAGTCATCATTAATTGCTTTAGTCGGATCCCAGCCACCGTGTTTAGAAGTAACTACACCATCAAAATTTACACCAATGTAATCCATTGCATTTTCCAATGTTGGTATAGCAATTGCCACACCTATAGAACCAGTAATCGTTGTCGGTTCAGCAAATATATAATCAGCTGGAGTAGAAATATATACCCCACCAGATGCAGCGTAGTCACCCATAGATACAATTACATCGATACCTTTTCTTTTGGCAATAAACAACTCATCTCTCATCATTTCACTGGCAATTACAGATCCACCAGGGCTGTTGATTCTAAAGACAATGGCTTTTGTATTTTCGTTCTCATGCGCAGACCTGATTTGTTTTACCAACCCATTTGCGCCAGCAACACCTTGCAAAATATCCCCCTTCATAATCACACCTTCAGCAGTAATTACAGCTATTTGATTATTACTATCAAAAAAGTCCTCATTTATTTGGTTTGCATAATCAATATAGGAAATAGTTTTGTGTGTTTCAGTGTCAGCTTCCTCATCTAGACCAAATTCTTGAATCATATATTGACGAAATGCTGGAAATGATTTTGTACCATCAATAATATTATTTGCTTCAGCATAAGCAATATTTCCTATTTCAGCTTCACCAAAAAATCCGATGTAGTTGTCTGCAAAAGATTGGATGTCATCTGATTTAATTCCACGTCCCTCCGCCATCATTAATTTCATTTCATTCCAGATAGGATTGAGCAAGGCTTCTCTCTGCATCCTGTCATTTTTCGACATGCCTGTTCTTGTGTTTGGCTCAAGGGCAGATTTAAAATCGCCTTCAGAATAATTGGTAACATTAATTTTTAGATTATCATAAAGCTCTTTTCTGTAAGCGCGCATTCCCCCAAGACCTCGAAGGCTGACGCTCCCGACAGGATGAATCCATACTTCAGATGCTTGAGAAGCCATGAGGTAAGAGGTTGTAGACAAACGATCATTAAAAGCAATTACTCTTTTACCGGAGTCACGAAGCGCTTTTAATTCTTTTGCAATATTGATCGCTGTTGTTGGTCCAGCAAAGTTTGTAGATGAGAAATCAATAAACACAGCTGGTATATCTTCATCTACAGATGCTGCTCTTATTAATTTTATAAGATCTCTAGTTTGAATTTGGTCCAATGAAAAGTTTGTGCCAAGGTTAATAAAAAAATCATAGTTAAACACTGCTTGATCAACGACAGTTCCTTTGGGATCAATTAAAAGTACTCTGCCACTTGGATCTTTTATTTCAGGACTAAAAGACGTTATCGATCTAATAATTATGATTGCAAAAAAGACTAAAATGAGGGCAGTGCCGATATTTAGCATCACGGTTCTTGTTTTTTCTAAAAATCTACTGATCCAAGAAAAAATAATTTTAAGTTTATTCATAGGTAATCTCAAAGATTAGTTTATATAAAACGTGACCTGAAATTATCATTCTTTCTTAACATTTATTGAGTTATAATATTTAAAAATATTTTATAAAAGAAGTTTTACGCGCAGTCTTTATCGAAATCTATGTTCTCTAATTGTGGATTGCATTTTCCAATGAGATTTTTGCATAAATAGTGATAATGCTCGAGTCTTAGACATCCGTCTTATCTATCTTTTACTAGATGCAAGCGCATTAGAAGAAGATCTGTTCTTATGTCTAATTAATTTTCGTAAATGAATAACTTTATCCATAAGAGTTTTATAAACTCCACTGGCATAAAAACCATATGTACCCAAATGACTTGCGTAGTGGGAAATTTTATTCTTTGGTGGAATACTGTGAAGCTCGAACGCCGGATAAGTATTATCATAAATATTTTTTTCTTTAATTATTCCAAAATATTCTGAATAGTTAGACATGAAAGGTAAATATTGGTTCACAACAATGCCTCTAATATTACTTTGCATCACTTTGATGTACTTTACCCATGAATAGTAATCATGCAAAGCTGTTACAAGATTTTCATCTTCAAGTAGTTCCATTCTTCCAGAAGATTTTAAAACATTATATTCTTCTTCAATATTCACTAAAGTTGTAGCGATAGCTAATCTTGATAAATGGATTTCAACGGAATCATTTAATTCGTTAGTTGTTTTACACCAATCTAAAATGAAATCTCCGCTTTCAATTACTAAGTTATGTGCTTTTTGATTCCAAATTCCATCTGTTGAATCAGCTTCTAAATTTTTATATAACCTATTTAAAATTTGGCTGCTCAATTTTTTCGATTCTTTGGTTTTCTGATATTCGTCAACCCAAAGAGATAGTGCAATGCCTAAAAATACAGCTAAGAATTCTATTCCACCTTTTGCTAAAATATTTTTCATACCAAAATTTACCCATCATCCTACAAACAAAAAACCCCACGAATGATAGGCTTGATAATTAGATATAAAATTATTTGTCAATATAATTCATACGCATTTATAAAGGGTTTTAAATTATTATAATATCTAAAAATGAAGGACCCCGTGAAAAAAGCTATTAGAAACCAAAAGACAAACCAGGCTGTTTTTTTTGGTTTTCCTAGGGAAAAAATTCTATAAATGTACGTAAGTAAAAAAGGGCTTAGGTAAACTATCCATCCAAAAATAAAAAATGCTAGAGTTAAGTCATAGATAAGTGACATATCTCAAACATCATAATAAAGTTGCCTAATTCTTAACTCCTTACCCCATAAATTTAATTTTTCAATAATATTATTTATTTCTTTATTTGTCATAGGATGATTATTTAAATCCGTGTTTTGAAAAAAACTTTTTAAATCATTGTAAAGTTTAATTTTTTGTTTGAATGTTAGGTTTTTATCTGTCATAACCGAAATTCTTAAAAACCACCATATTTATTCAACATGTTTTGACTTTCTTTTTTTGCACCAACAGACTTTGTTTTAGTTTATAGTGGAAAGTGGGCAGTTATAAAAATTAAGATTATCTATAAATTTTAGTTTTCTTTTTAAACCACAGCTTGTATCCTGCTGAGGTGTTTTTATTGAAAAATAATTCACGTATTTCCCAAACAAATAAAATAGCTGGGACTATAGTCATAACTTATTCTGGTAATATTTCAAAAACACCACCAAAAAAATAATAACTAAAATAATATAAATGTTTTGCTTTTTTTCGCTTGGTATTTTGTATTCGGTATCTGAAATAATGATCTCCTTATCTAAATCAACTCATCATCCCGCAAACAAGAAACCCCACAACATTTTGTTGGACTAATTACAGTTCATTTTTCCTTAATCGGTTTTTCAATTAGATAAGAAGTATGCATTAAAGTTGTTGCTAATTTCCCTTCTATATCAAAAAGTTCACCTCGCGTAGTTGTAATCTTTTTGCCTTTTTTTATTATTGATGCTCTGGCTTTAACCTTTCCCTTAATTAGCGGTCGATGGTGCATAGTATGTAAATCTGTAGACGCTGGATAAACTTTTCCTTTAGTTTCAATTATAATTAGCAAACTTGTTACGTCATCAAGCATTGCTGTCATCATACCACCTTGAACTGAACCGTCAGGATTTAAAGAAAAATCATTAAATTCCCCCTCAAGTTCAAGTTTCCCCTGGCTGTAACTAATGAGCTTGAAATCGAATAATTTTCCTGTTCCGCCATTTTTTTTATGAAATGAAATATATTTATCTAAACTGTATTTCAATTAATACCTTTTCTTTAAATTTAAAAAATCTCTATAGTTGATTTTAAGAATTTTTGGTATAATAAATAACCGACCAATGAATGTGTAGCAAAAATTATACTATATTTTCAAATCCACCTTCTTACATTTTCTTTATATTCTAAAAATTCATCTTTAAACAAATCAAGCATAGCATTCTCTTCGGGTATGATTTGAAAGAGGTTTAAATACAAAATGAATAATGGAATAAATAATAATCCTCCGATTGGGTTTAGTATAATACTAGTTCCAAACAGAACTAATAATAGCCCCAAATACATAGGGTTTCTTGAAAATTTATAAATGCCATCCACTATTAATTTTGTAGTATTAAAAGGGTTTAATGGAGTAATTGTAGTTTTATACTTTCTGAATAATATAATTGCTGATAAAAAAATAATTATGCCAAAAACTATAATAATAGAACCAAAAACATCCCCGCTTCTAATTTCGAATTTTGGAAATAAATTTTTTGTATAATTAATCAAAATACCAAAAGTTAATGCAATTAAAGGGGGAGGGAACTTAGTGTTTATATTCATCGTTCTTAAAATAATCTACCAATTGTCCCACAAATAAAAACGCCACGAACGTAGAGTAGATTAATCATTAAAATATTTTTTGTATTCTTTGGATATCTTTTTTTGAAGTGGGTAATTAATAAATATATTTTTTTTATTTCGAGCATTAACAATTCTTTCCTGTAGTAATAAATGAGACTTTTCAAGATGCTTTGAATCTTCTGTTAATTTATACAATAAAAATAAAAGCTCCATTTCATTCTGTTTATATGC
>MDTB01129534.1_pt1 | contig 11130 bp, 10 predicted proteins | sample 811161 | NCBI WGS metagenome assembly MDTB01 (sample SAMN05326650, study PRJNA326480) | marine metagenome | isolation source: seawater | place: Mediterranean Sea | collected 2009
ACGTTCATCATAAAAGAGGTTTTACCCATCGAAGGACGTGCTGCGATGACAAACATATCTGGAGCCTTCAAGCCATTGATCATCTTATCGAGTTCTCCGTAGCCTGTCGTCATCCCCGAGATCCCTCGGTCACCCGCCAGAAATTCCTGAAGATAGACCATGACTTCGCTGACGGCCGTCTTCACATCCATCTCTTCGGTTGCTTCGCTGGCTTCTCTAATCTCAAGCACCTTTTGCTCTACGCTGTCGAGGAATTCTTGGACATCTTCGGGATCATCGTAAGCTGTCGTGATAGACTCGGTGCAAGATTTGATGATGTTGCGGAGAATGAATTTTTCTTTTACGATCGAGAGATGCGAATTGAAGTGTGCGGCGGTGGGGGCGAAGGTGTAGATTTCAGTGATAGCGGAGGGTCCGCCAATACCATCGAGAAGGTCACGATCCATGAGGTATTGGGACAAGGCAACTAGCTCCACAGTTTTCCCTGATTCGAAGTGCTCCACGAGAACTTGGAAAAGTTTGCCATGAGACGGCATGTAAAAGTGGGCGGCAGTCAATTGTCCTTCGACGGCTCGGCCAATGTATTCCTCGGGATCCTGAATCATCGAGCTTAGGACACTTTTTTCGGGGCCAATGGCATGAGGTGGAGGAGTCAGCTCATCACGCTGGTCCCTTTTTCCATCTTGAAGTTTGGGTCCGTCCTTTTCTTTAAAAGGTGGTTTGTCTTCCTTAATCGCCATGGTGGGACTTTGACTCAGAAGCCTGAGGTTTGGCAATCTCGGCAACCTGTGAATAACCCTAAATCCCCGTGTTTACTGGGATGTCGTCCGAAATTTATTTTTTGAAAGGAGTGCTTTAGCCTCTCCCAGAAGGAAGAGTGAGCCGGTCAGGAGAGTGGGTCTACCGATTGTTGCGTCCAAGGCGGAGGTGAGATCGGAGTGAACTACTGACTTCCCTTTGACTGCGTGGCTTTCTGGAGCTAGTCCACGTTGGGAATTTACGGGAACAAAGTGGAATTCTTTGGCAATTTCGGAGAGCTTGGAAAGAACGGCGTCAGTTGACTTGTCTTCAACTGACCCAAAAATGATAGAGGCCTTTTTTGTAGGAAATTCTGTTTGCCAGGTTTTCACGAGAGCCTCCGCGGCGTGTGGATTATGAGCAGCATCTAGAATGAGAGTTTCGTTTATTTTTTCAAAGCGGCCGGGCCATTGAATGTGTTGGAGCGCGTGTTGAACCACGTCGAAAGAGAGATGAAGTCCAGCTGCAACAATAGCCTCGCAAGCAAGGGCAGCATTTTGTTTTTGGTGTTCCCCAGACAGCGATAGTGAGTAGCCCAACAAGGGGCTCTTAACAAAAGTAAGAGGAGCTTGGGTTTGGTTGGTGATCTGACGGATTGCTTTTTCGGCCTCCGGATCTTGAGGAGAAGATAGGATGGGCTTTCCCTTGATTGCGATCGCGGCCTTTTCTCGTGCAATTTCATCGAGCGTTGAGCCAAGCCACTTAGTGTGATCCAGTGAAATCGGGGTAAGTACGCAGACATCGGCTGGGATTGCAGTAGTAGCATCAAGCCTCCCACCCATACCGGTTTCGAGAACGATAAGGTCGCAATCTAAGTCACGAAAGTGTCGCATGCCAAGAGCGAGAGTGAGTTCAAAGAAGGTTGGATGATGCTCCCAATCAGCTACGAGTTCACGAAGCTCAGTTAAGAGGTTTGCCGTCTTTTCTTTGGTGATTTCGAGGCCATTGACACGCACTCGTTCCCGATAGTCGATCAGATGGGGCGAGGTAAAGAGGCCGCTGCGGAGTGCTAGGCCTTGACCAAGGGCGTCAATCATCGCGCACGTTGAGCCTTTTCCATTGGTTCCTGCCACATGGATGACCTTGGTGCGGTGAGAGGGAAATGCTAGGAATTCGCGAAGTAAGCGAGTTGGTCCTTCGAGTCCTAGCTTGATTCCGAATGTTTGGGTGGCGTAAAGCCAGTCTAGCGCTTCCTGATAGTTCACGGTATTAGTACTGGGGAAATCCCGATTAGTCCGATAGGCCTTTGACTGAAAGAGTAAAATCCTCGCGTTTTGTGCACACGAAATGAGGAAAGCGCTCGGGGAAGAGATAAGAAATTTTTAGTTCTATTTAGATTAAAGTCCAACGGGTCTTGGGGCCAAGTCATCTTGGTTGAAGGCCCCCGGTTTCGATGTTTTTGGCATACAATCAATCCGAGCGCTGTCCTCGAGATTGGAAGAGCTAATCGGTTTTGCATACCGCGATCATCATCGAATCCAATCGTATCGCAAGAGATCTCTCTAATGGTTGAGTAAGATATGCGGAGCGCATTAGGACTCGCCTAAGCTCGATGATTTCGGTGGAGGGATGGAACGTGTGCAGTCCTGCGAATGATAGATCTAGCCAAATCGAAACAAGCTATTTTTCTCTCCTCGTTATGAGTGGGAGAAGGACCGTGATTTCTTATGTCACCTCGGATTTTTTCTTGATAGTAGGGGTTTCATGAAACCGGGGGCCTTTTCATCCCCGGATGAGAGTCAGGATTGCGACCTCTTTGACCCCTCCATCTTTTTTTAAGACTCTGGCGCATTCGTGTGCTGTTGCTCCAGTAGTAAAAACATCATCGATGATGATCACCTTTCTCTTGGCGATGAAAGAAGCGTGTTTTTTTCTTATTCGAAAGGCATCACGAAGATTGGAGAGTCGTTGTTTTCTGTTCAGCTTGGTTTGGGTATTAGTCGGACGGGTCCGCTTGATGGCTTCAATTGTTTCGTGGCCGCTGAGTCTGGAAAGTTCTCGGCTCAGCTCATAGGCCTGGTTGCCTTGTCGCCATTGTTCCCTTCGCCAGAAAAGAGGAACAGGGACCAAAACCGCACTTTTGAATTCGTCAAACCGAGGATCTTCCTCAAGGGTTTCTTTTAAAAATAATGCTAATTCGCGTGCGAGAAAAAATTGGCGTTGATACTTAAGCCCATGAACGAGGCGAAAGGAGAGGGTTAATCCCTTTAGTGATGCTCGGGCGAAGGAAAAATCGACCTTAAGGCCATCGCAGTTTTGACAACGAAATTTGTCATTAATCTTTCCGTCAAAGGGTTCTCCACATTTCTTGCAAAAGGGTGAAATGATTTTAGGGAGCTCACTCCGACAATTTTTGCAAAGAGAATATCCATGGGTGAGCGGGATTTGGCAAACTTCGCATACTGACGGATAGATGAAGTCAAGAAGGCGGGCAAAGATTCCGATGGTGTTTCTATCTCGTTTCAACATATGTTAGTTGATACCTAAATTTCTTCATTATCGACTAAACCTAGAACAGATTATTAGAGAAAGCCAGTAGAGATGGATTCTGGTTTCAATATATCAGAGGTGATTTGGGCCTGGATTTTAATTCGGGAGAAAATTTCAAAGTTGGTTTTTGGAAAAAAGTGAGAAGACTAGTGGAATGACGAAACATCAATGGCGAGGTGAAGATGGCGATGAAATGCGCTATTGGAGAGCCAATTATCATGGTGGTCGTTTTGAGCTTTATACCAAGACTGATGAAGATGAGCGGTGGAAAAGACTTGATCCGCCGTCGAAAGAAAACTGGGAGGCTCTTCGTGATGTTCTGTGGCGGAAGTATCAGCGGAAGCGGTGCTCATGGAATCTGATTGCGAAGGTCGACAAAATGCTGGGTAGGCCCAATGAAGGATCGAGTAAATAAGTGGATCTTGGCGGATCATGCTCACTGCTGGCATCCTTTCACGGACCAGGAGAGCTGGGAGAGTAATTTTCCAGTGGTGATTTGTCGAGGTAAGGGAAGTTGGCTTTTTGATGTTGAAGGGAATCGTTATCTTGATGCTAATTCCAGTATTTGGACTAATATTCACGGCCATAGCCACCCTGTGATTGTTGAAGCAATTCAGGATCAAGCGACAAAGCTCTGCCATAGTTCTTACTTGGGGTTGGCAAATGACAAAGCTAGTGAGTTGGCTGAAAAACTTTGCTCCTTTTTTCCGGATAGTTTGGAACGGTGTTTTTTTTCAGACGATGGTTCAACAGCGCTGGAAGTGGCTTTTAAAATGTCTCTGCAATGGCGACAGCAAAATGGACAAAAAGAACGGACGGGAATTATTGCGTTTGAGAATGCCTACCACGGCGACACTCTTGGAGCGTCTTCAGTTGGCGGGGTTTCGAGATTTATAAAAGGATATGGGGAAACGGGATTGAATGTTTACCGTATCGGTTCCTTGGAAGATTTGCAGAAGCTACCGGAGGTTGTTGTTGAGACCGCTTCTGCAGTTGTGATCGAACCTTTGATTCAGGGAGTGAATCAAATGCGGCTGTGGCCGAAAGGAATGTTAGCTGATCTGAGAGCTTGGACGACGCAGTATGGTATCCACTTGATTCTTGATGAGGTGATGACTGGTTTTGGTAGAACCGGTAAGATGTTTGCCTGTCAGAATGAGAAAGTTATTCCTGATTTTCTCTGTCTGGCCAAGGGCTTAACCGGCGGAACGATGCCCCTGGCCGCGACCCTGACAAAGCGTGAAATTTATGAGGGTTTCAAAGGTCCGGAAAGAACCTTCTTCTATGGTCATAGCTATACTGGAAATGCCTTAGGTTGCGCAGTTGCTCTCGCAAATTTATCACTTTTTGAATCCGAAAATACCTTGGCGGGGATTGAAGAAAAGGGAGCTTATCTCGAAAGGGAGCTTACTAAAATCCCATGGATCCAAGAGGTTCGACGGGTTGGCCTTATTCTCGGGTTTGATGTGGGCGAATGTGCTAATGAATTTTGTCTAAAGCTTCGGGAGCGCGGTGTGCTGACTCGACCAATTCTGAATACGATTGTCATCATGCCGCCGCTCTCGGTGACCATGGATGAGCTGAAATTTTTGGTGAAAGCAATCAAGCTATAAGTGCTTAACATTCGTGTAAGCTAAAAAAGAGGAATATCTGCGCGGTTTGATTAGTTTAGTCAAAGTGAGGTGTCTCAAGCTGTTGGGATTTTTTTTTGATCAACCCTTCTGGTCCGAACAGCCAAGCAAGGAGGAAAAGAAAGCCAGCAGTGGTGGCAATCATTCCTGAGCTCGTCGTATCGGGGAGCCCAAGTAGAGGAGGGAGGTGAGATGCTATTTGTCCGAGGATAGCCGATAGGACAGCGACAATGAGGCTAACGATGATTAAGGAAGGAAGATTTCGTGTGAGGAGAAAGGCAGTTGCAGGTGGAACAATAAGCATGGCGATCACAATGATAGATCCCACTGCCTCAAAGGCTGCGACAGTCGTGACAGCAACCATGGTCATGAGCAGATAGTGCATGAACTGGGGCCGAAAGCCTTGGGTCTGGGCAAGGCCGGAATCAAAGGCGGCGAGCTTGAACTCTTTGTAGAAAAGAGTGATGATCAAAGCGTTAAAAAGAAGCGTTGCTCCGATGACGAGAGCAGCATGGGGAACGGCGAAAAGAGAAATTTCATTTTCGAAGATAGTGACCATGTTGAGAGGGGTATATTCGAGGGCGCCATAAAGAACACAACCGGCATCTAGATCAACGTGGTCAGCAGCTTTTCGGATGAGGACAAGCCCAATTGCAAAGAGCGTGGTAAAGACAATACCCATCGCTGCGCCGCGTTCGACCTTACCAAAGCGGGTAATCCATTGAGAAAAAAGGGCGGTGAGAACTCCTGCGATGGCCGCGCCGAGAAACATCCAGATATTGGTGCGGGATCCTGAGATGAGGAAGGCGATAGCCAGTCCCGGGAGAACCGCATGGCTGATGGCGTCACCCATCATACTCATGCGGCGAAGGAGGAGAAAAGTGCCCGGAAGCGCGCACGCCATTGCACATAATCCTCCGACGAGAATGATATGAAAGTCGTTAGCGGTCCAATCCATAAGTATAAGAATTTAGAAGCGTGTGGTGAATCCAGTGAAGCAACCGAAGTCTTCCGAGTCGCTGTTCAGGCCAGCTTGAATTCCGGCGTCGAGGACGAAGTTTTTGTTAATCTCATAAGTGAAGCCACCAGAGTAGTAGGATTCGTAGCGGTCGTCGGAGATAACGCCGATATATTCGGTGTATCCACCAAGGTTTCCGATTATGGGGTATCCGATTACTGCGGTGAATAGAAATTCTGTTTCGGTTCCGGTATTGTCGTTGACGAAGTCGAGCTGACCTTGGAGACCAAAGCTAATATCATTAGTAAGATCAGTTGCCCAAGGGACGATGATACCGCTCTGCCATTCGTCGTTCCGGGTGGGTGCGGTAACAAACGGCATAATGGCGAGAGCAGAGTTGCCGCTATCGTTACCCCAGAGGTTGTATTTTAGCCGAATCGTAAGATCTCCAAAGGTGGTCCAATCGCCGAGAGTTTCGGAGCGGATATCAATAAGGGCCTGAAGGTCGACATTGTGAGTAAGTCCGGCCTTCATGTTGATCTGGCCATAGGTAAAGGTTTCGTTGCCTTGGTCGCGTCGATAGTCAAGAAGGGAGGTCTCAACTTGGTAGCGGCCTGCGTCGACTGTGATTGGTGATTCGGTTGCATCGGGGCGATCCGGGGAAAGGTCGCGGAGAAGATTGTTGGGGGTGGGGTTGAAGAGGTGGTATTGGGTTTTATCGGAAAATGGGGTCGCTGAGATATGGCCCAGAGCCGGAGCTAGCACGCCTTTTGAGCTGGCTGATATCCTTAGAATGTGAAGTTGATCTACCAAGTCTTTGTTCGCTCGCTTTGCACCCGATTCGCTTGAAGGGGTATTAGGATCTAATAAAAGGGGGACGATCGTTTGGTCATCTGCGATTAGAGAGCCAATGAGGCCGATGGTAAGGATGAATAGTGTTTTCATTTATTTTGCATCGTAGAGAGATTAGGCCGACGGCTCTGACTGAAGTCCAAGTTCGGTAGGCATGATGGTGTGAGGTGAGTCGATGATGGGCTTGGAGAGGTCGAGCTCAGCTTCAAGCTGGTGGACGATTTCTGCACCGAGAAGGTGTTCGACCATGTCTGCATCACGGTCAACATGGTTTGGGGCAATGTCGGCGTATTTAATGAGGTAGAGTTCCCAGAGTCGGTGGTTTCTGGTGATGCGGGAGGCTTCGCCAAATCCGGATTCCGAAAGTCGAAGTTCACCCGAGGGCTGGCGTTCGATGTGATCTTCGGAGCGACCTTGCCGAATCAGTTTGGCGAGTTCGCCCTTGCCCCAGTATCGGTGCTTACGAAGTAGATCCATTGGGATAGAGAGATTTTTGAGAGGTTCACCATCTTGGGTGTTTTCGAGGATCTCGTAAGTTGAGCGCAGGAGGTGTTGGCGTCCGACTTTGCGTTGCAATTGAAGATGTCGAAGGTAGCGCGGAAGGACGCCACGAGCGGTGCCAAAAATCATGCTGAAGAGAAAAATGATGGCTGCGGCGATGACAATAATGGCACCCGCCGGAAGGTTGGAATAAAGGGCCGAAATTGAAACGCCGAGCCAACCTGAGATTGCTCCAATAGTTGCAGAAAGAAAAAGCATCCATCCAAGTCGATTGGTCCAGAAACGGGCGGCGGTTGGCGGAGTGATTAGAAATGCGATGACAAGAATGAGCCCGACCGCCTGAAGTCCTATGACCGTGACCGCGGTAACGAGGGCCATTAAAATGATATCAAGCCAGAGAGTGGGCCATCCTTGAGCGGAAGCAAAATCCGCATCAAAGCAGAGAAGGGTGAGTTCTTTGAGAATGGCAATCGTGACTATGATGGTGATCAGAAGAATAATGGCGATGAGGACAAAGTCGGACCAAATCATGGAGGCCGTTTTTCCGTAAATAAAGCCATCGAGTCCGGCAGCGCTTTGCCCCGGGATACGCTCTACCATTTTAAGAATCGCGACTCCGAGACCAAAGAAGACGGAGAGGACGATCCCCATGGCAGCATCGTCTTTGAGCCGGGTTGTTTTACGGATAGCAAGAACAAGCAGAACGCCGAGAAGTCCAGTGATAGTGGCTCCGATGAGAAGTCCGGGTAGACTTTTTCCGCTCAAGCCCATGGTTGACATTACAGCGAAGGCGATGCCGATGCCTGGGAGGGTGGCATGGGATAGGGCGTCGCCGAGGAGTGATTGCTTTCGCAATAGCAGGAAGGTTCCGACGAGGCCCGCTGTAGCGCCGAGAAACGCCACGCCAAAAACCACCAACCGAGTGTTGTAGTGTTCGAGGCGGAGAGTTTCGCTGAGAAGTTCCCAAGTCATGCTTTTATTCTCTCATGAGCGTCCAACATTTTTGAGAGCCTGGGCGACATCGTCGAGAAGGTTGAGTTTGCCGCCGTAGGTTTTTTGAAGGTTTTCGCGTGTAAACGTTTCACTGGTTGGGCCGCTGGCTACGACGCGCATATTGAGAAGAACAAGGTAGTCGAAGTATCGCGAAACGGTTGCGAGATCGTGGTGCACGCATAGGACGGTTTTGCCTTTTGAGTTGAGTTCCTGGAGAAGCTCGATGATCGCTTGTTCGGTAGCAGCATCGACTGCTGCAAAAGGTTCGTCCATAAAGTAGATTTCAGCCTCCTGTACTAGGGCTCGGGCAAGGAAGACTCGTTGTTGTTGTCCTCCCGAGAGTTGTGAGATTTGGCGTTTGGCAAGGTGGCTGATCCCGACTTTTTCCAGAGCTTCAAGAGCTTGCTGTTTTTGTAATTTGGTAACTCGTTTAAACCATCCAAGTTTCCGATAGGTGCCCATTGTTACGACATCAAGAGCGCTGATAGGAAAGTCCCAATCAACACTTTCACGTTGTGGGACGTAGGCAATGAGGTCGCTTTGTTGCTCGTATGGTTTTCCATAGACCAAAGCTTCTCCTGAGGTTTTCGGAATTAGTTCTAGGCAGGCTTTAAGAAGGGTTGATTTACCAGCTCCGTTGGGCCCAACAATCCCAGCTAGAGTTCCTTTGGGAATGTTCAATTCAACATCCCAAAGAACGGGTTTGCGGTGATAGGCGACAGTGAGGTCGTGAACCGCAAGAGGAAACTCAGGTGGGTGTTCGGGACGCATTTAATCGTTGATTTTGTTTTGAAATCCACCTTCGGGGGCTCTGCCACCTAGGGCATTTACGATAGTTGTGATGTTGTGGTCCATCATTCCGATATAGGTCCCTTGATAGGTTCCGGCGGGTCCCATGGCATCGGAGAAAAGTTCTCCTCCGATCTTTACGGTGTGACCTTTTTCTGCGGCACCTTCGATTACCGTTTTGACTGACTTTTCTGAGACGGAGGATTCAACAAAAATCGCGGGTATTTTGTTGTCAACGAGGTATGTGACTAGGTCGTTGATGTCCTTTGTTCCAGCTTCGGATTCTGTTGAGATTCCCTGAATGCCACGCACTTCAATCCCATAGGCACGGCCGAGGTATGAGAAGGCATCATGTGCAGTTACGAGGACTCGCTGCTTTTCAGGGATGGTTTGGAATACCATAAGTGCATAGGTGTGGAGAGCGTTTAGATTTTTCTGATATTCCTCACGTCGCTTTTGGTATTGATCGGTATTTTCGGGATCAAAAGCTACTAGTTCATCACTAATTTTTCTAGCGACTTTGGACCAGATTGAGACGTCCATCCAAAGATGTGGATCGGGGTTTCTAGATCCAATAACTTGAATATCAAGTCCTTCAGCAACTGCTGAGACAGGATTGCCTCGATCTGCCCTGTCTTTGAGAATCGTCCCCATTTTTCCTTCAAGAAAAAGCCCGTTATAGAGAACAAGTCCGGCTTTCTGTATCTTGTCGATCTCAGATTTACTGGGCTGGTGCATGTGTGGGTCGATGCCTTCACCGATTAGATTGATGATCTCTTGATGATCTCCTGCGATTTGGCGGGCGACATCGGCGATCATCCCAACTGTCGTGACGACGGTTCCATCGGTTTTTGAGGCTTCTTCTTTGTTGGTGCAGGCCCCCAAAAATAAGAGTGAGACGAGGAGGAGGAAATACTTCACGTCGAAAGAGTGGTATAAGAACTTTGATTAGTCAAAGTTCAAAACTTGATTAACCATAATCAAGGAGGTGATTCTCCTTGTTTGGGTAAAAAAACCCCGTAACCTTAATGGTTGCGGGGTTTTAATAGAGAAAGATTAAGTCTATCCAACGTAAGAGAGTGAAGCAGCCGTAGCTTCAATCTTGTCTTTGTTATCTAGGAGTTCCTTGATCGGGTCGTATTTGCCGGCCAGCAGCGCTTGACGTGCAGAGGCAGGCATGTCCACAGCAAAAGAAAGATCTCCGGCGGTGACTGTCATTGCATCGAGATCAATTAATACTTCAAGTGTTGGGTCTGCAGCGCATGCCGCTTTGAGGATGTCGATGTTTTCGCGGGTGGAGCTGACGCAGGGGAGCCCTAGGGTGGTCGAATTTCCGTAGAAGATCTCGGCAAAAGACTCAGCGATGATAGCGCTGAAGCCATATTTTTTGAGTGATTGGGGGGCGTGTTCCCGGGAGGAACCGCAGCCAAAGTTAATACCAGCAACGAGGATGGAAGCGCCGTTGAAGCGTTCGTCATTAAGAGGATGGTCCGTCTTTTCGCCCGATTCAGGATCAAATCGGACGTCATAGAAAGCGTATTCTCCGAGTCCGTCAAAGGTGACACACTTCATGAAGCGTGCCGGGATGATACGGTCCGTGTCGATGTCAGCGCCTGGGATAGGAACGGCGGTGCCGGAAACTTGTGTGATGGGTGCGATAGCCATGATTATAATTAATTTATTCGTCTTCTTGTTCTCCGCGGGCGGCTCTGCGCTCGAGGATTTTTGTAAGGGCATTCTGGAATGATCCGACGTGTTTCTGGGCTAATTGTTGGCTAAAAACCATTATTTCGCCGGTGATTGTGGGCATGACTTCAAGGGATTTTTGCCCGGTTGGAGTCTTGTAAAACGCTGTGAGTGCGGCGATTTCATCATCGGTGAAGGATTTCTCATAAAGAGCTTTGGTCTTAATCTTGAGTTGTGGATCGCTGGCGACTTTGCTCATGTAGGCAATAAAGGCATCTTTAACCTCACCCATTTCTTCCTTATTGAGATCTTGTCCGGAGAGACTTTGTTCAACCATGACAAAACCGGCTTCACCACCGTCAATCACGGTCTGCTCGAACTTCATGATTTTAAGAAGCTCATCAATCGGGGCGAGCGTGGAAGGTTCCTGAC
>MDTB01202390.1_pt1 | contig 11129 bp, 10 predicted proteins | sample 811161 | NCBI WGS metagenome assembly MDTB01 (sample SAMN05326650, study PRJNA326480) | marine metagenome | isolation source: seawater | place: Mediterranean Sea | collected 2009
AATAAAATAAGACACGTACTTGTAAGACATGAGCAGGGAGCGGTTCACATGGCTGAGGGCTACGCTAGATCAACTGGAAAAGTAGGAGTAGTATTAGTAACTTCTGGCCCAGGAGCTACAAATACTGTAACTGGTCTAACAGATGCTCTAATGGACAGTATTCCAATCTTATGTTTGACTGGACAGGTTCCTACACATTTAATAGGAACGGATGCTTTTCAAGAAGCAGATACAATTGGTATAACGAGGTCATGTACTAAGCATAATTATTTAGTTAAAGATGTTAGACTTATACAAAGTACAGTAAATGAAGGCTTCGCTATTGCTTCAACTGGTAGACCTGGTCCAGTTGTTATAGATCTTCCAAAGGACATTCAAAACAACAAAGCTAAATATATAAAAAACTTTTCAAATAAAATAGGAATAAAAAAAACCACAAAAAATTTAAATATTTCCAGCGCACTCATAGATCATGCGGTTGACATGATTCTCAGTTCAAGAAAGCCAATAGTATATATTGGAGGAGGACTCATTAATTCAGGTTTAAAAGCAACACAAGAATTGAAAAGATTTACTGATTTAACAAATTTTCCTGTGACGTCTACTTTAATGGGACTTGGAGCTTTTCCAGCATCTAATAAACTATTTTTGGGAATGCTAGGTATGCATGGTACTTATGAATCAAATATGACAATGCATGATTGTGACCTTATGATTAATATAGGAGCTAGATTTGATGACAGGATAACAGGAAGGTTAGATGGATTTTCTCCAAAATCAAAAAAAATACATATTGATATAGATCCTTCCTCAATAAATAAAAATGTAGAAGTAGAACTTTCTTTAATAGGTGACGCATCTAGGGTGTTAGGACAGATTAATAAAAAACTAAAACAAATGAAATTTAGCAAACTAAAAATTAATGATAACAATTGGTGGCAAACAATTAATAAATGGAAACAAAGAAATTGTTTACATTTTGAGAACTCTAAAAAAGTAATAAAACCTCAACAAGCAATGGTATCTCTTAATGAAAAAATTAATAAAAAAGACTTTTTTATTACCACAGAAGTAGGACAGCATCAGATGTGGGCTGCACAATATATAAAATTTGAAAAACCTAAAAGGTGGATGACTTCAGGAGGTTTAGGAACTATGGGTTATGGATTTCCTGCGGCAATAGGAGTTCAGATTGCAAATCCGAAATCTTTAGTAGTGTGTGTGGCTGGAGAAGCATCTTTTTTAATGAATCTACAAGAGCTATCTACTGTGAAGCAGTATAGGCTTCCAGTAAAAATATTTATTTTAAATAATAGGTACTTAGGAATGGTAAGACAATGGCAAGAGTTTTTTCATGGTAGTAGATATTCTGAAAGTTATACTGACTCACTGCCAGATTTTATAAAACTAGCTGAGTCTTTTGGTATTAAAGGGCTTAGAGCAGAGAAGCCTGAAGAGTTAAATTCAGTTATTGATGAAATGATAAATTATGATGGACCAGTAATTGCAGATATTTGTGTAGATCAAAAAGAAAATGTTTTTCCTATGATACCATCGGGAGCAGCTCATAACGAAATGAAATTTAAAGACAATGATAGTATAGCTGTTTCAACTAAGGAAGGAAAGATGTTGGTCTAACATTATAGAAGGTGTTTTTTGAAAAAAATTGCTTATCATCATGGAAATTTAAAAGAAGCTATAATTAAGGAAGCTTTGAAAATCCTAAATAATGATGAAGTTAATCAATTTAGTTTTAGGCATATTTCAAGAAATATAGGAGTAGTTTCATCAGCTCCATACAATCATTTTAAAGATAAAAAACAATTATTAAAAGAGTTAACGAAAGTAGGAAGTCAGAAACTTCTTGAGGTTATCTGTAATGAAAAGAAAAAATCCATTTTTCCGACTGAACAATTATTATTAGTAGCTAAAGCATATTTAGATTTTTCTGTTAAGGAAAAAGCTTTATTCAACTTAATGTTTAGCCAAACCAATAAAGAATTATTATATTTAACTGATAAAATTGTGCTACAATTTGAAAAAATTATTTCGGAAAAATTTAAAGCAGGAAAAAGATTGAAATTAACTGAAAAAGGTTCTGCAATTACCGCTTGGACAATGATACATGGGTTAGCGACTATTATTAACAAAAGTAATTCAAATATGTTAGAACAAGAACTAAATATAAGGTTAGAAAAAATTTTTAAAGAAATGACAGCTATTTGGGGTAAAGGAGTTAGTAATTAATGAGTGTATATGAGAAGGAAAATTTTTCTAATAAAAATACAATACAAAGTCATGCTTTAGCAGTTTTAGTAGATAATCAAGCTGGTGCATTAGCAAGAGTTGTAAGCATGTTCTCCGCGCGCGGATATAATATTGACAGTCTAACTGTTGCAAAAGTAGCTAATGACGAAAATATATCTAGAATAACTATAATTACTACAGGAACTCTTATGAAGATTGAACAAATAAAATCACAATTAGGAAGAATTGTAGTTGTTCATAAAGTAGTTGATCTTACTACAGAAGGACCGTTTGTTTCAAGGGAGCTAATTTTTGTAAAAGTTAAATGTAAAGGCGAAAAAAGACTGGAAGCTCTTAGAACAGCTGATATTTTTAGAGCAAAAGTTGTTGACAGTACCAAACAGTCTTTTATTTTTGAATTAACAGGTTCTTTTGAAAAATTAGATGCCTTTATTTCTTTAATGAAAGAATTAGGGTTAATAGAACTTGCTAGAACTGGAGCAGTGGCTATTAGCAGAGGAAGTTCAAAAATTAACTAAAGGAGTAATAATGCAAGTTTATTATGATAAAGATTCAAATATAGATTTTATTAAAAAAAAAAAAATAACTATAATAGGTTATGGAAGTCAAGGGCATGCACATGCAGCGAATCTAAAAGATAGTGGCATAGAAAATGTTAATATAGCGCTTAAAGACAATTCTAATTCTATTGAGAAAGCTAAAAGCGCTGGATTTCAAGTTCTAACTATTGAAGAAGCTACAAAAGAAGCAGATATCATGATGATGGCCACACCAGATGAGATACAGTCTGAAATATATTATAATTTCCTAAAAAAAAAATATGAAAGAAAACTCTGCTTTAGCTTTCGCTCACGGATTGAATATTCATTTTGAATTAATTAGTCCTAGAGAAGATTTAGATGTATTTATGATAGCACCTAAAGGTCCAGGACATACTGTTAGATCAGAGTATCTTAAAGGTGGAGGAGTTCCATCTTTAGTATCAGTTTATCAGAATAAATCGGGTAATGCATTAGATATAGCCTTAGCTTACGGTGCAGGGTTAGGTGCAGGAAGATCAGGTATGATTGAAACTACATTTAAAGAAGAGTGTGAAACCGACTTATTTGGAGAGCAAGTGGTTCTTTGTGGAGGATTAACAGAATTAATTACAGCTGGTTATGAAACTTTAGTGAATGCAGGTTATGCTCCAGAAATGGCATATTTTGAATGCTTGCATGAAGTAAAACTGATAGTAGATCTATTATATGAAGGTGGTATTGCTAATATGAGATACTCTATTTCTAATACAGCTGAATATGGAGATTATGTCTCTGGAAAGAGAGTTATAACTGACCAAACTAGGAAGGAAATGAAATCCATATTAAATGATATACAATCAGGTACTTTTGTTAAAAATTGGATGTTAGAAAATAAAATTAATCAACCAAACTTTAAAGCAATGCGTAAGAAGTCACAATCTCATGAAATAGAAAAAGTTGGAAAAAAACTAAGAGATATGATGCCTTGGATTAAAAAGAATAAACTAGTTGATATAAACAAGAATTAAATTCAATTCTTGTATTTACTTTTGAATCTAGTATTCTTCATTCATGTATTTTGAATAGAAAATGAAAAAAGAAAATAAAATCATAATCTTTGATACTACTTTAAGGGATGGAGAACAATCCCCAGGTTGTTCAATGAATTTAGAAGAAAAAATTAAAATATTTGAAGTTTTGGAGAGTCTAAGAGTAGATGTTATTGAAGCAGGTTTCGCTATTGCTTCAGAAGGGGATTTTGAAGCAGTTAAGGAAATATCTAAACTATCCAAGTATTCCACAATATGCTCACTAGCTAGAGCTAGGAAGGAAGATATAGAAAAAGCATATCAAGCCCTAAAATATTGTAATAGAAGAAGAATTCATACATTTATTGCAACTAGTGACTTACATATTAAGTATAAATTGAATTCAACAAGAGATAAAGTTCTTGCTCACATAAAAGATAGCGTTAATTTCGCTAGAAACCTAACTGATGATGTAGAGTGGAGCGCAGAGGACGGATCTAGGACTGATTTTGATTTTCTTTGTGAATGTGTAGATACCGCCATAGAAGCAGGAGCATCTACAGTAAATATCCCTGATACTGTAGGATACAGTGTTCCTCAAGAGTATAATAAGCTCATCAGCAATCTAAAAAATAAAGTTAAGAATATTGACCAAGCTATAATTTCTGTGCATTGTCATAATGATTTAGGATTGGCTGTAGCTAACTCTATATCTGCATTAAATTCTGGAGCAAGACAAGTAGAATGCACTATAAATGGTATAGGAGAAAGGGCAGGAAATGCTTCTATGGAGGAAATTGTTATGGCAATTAAAACAAGAAAAGATATTTTACCATTCTATACTGACATCAAAACAAAAGAGATTATTAAAGCTTCTAGGTTATTATCAGCTGTTACTGGCTTCAGTGTACAGCCTAATAAAGCTATAGTAGGCGCTAATGCTTTTGCACATGAGTCAGGCATACACCAAGATGGTATGTTAAAACATAATAGAACTTATGAAATAATGAGCCCAGAGACGATAGGTTTAAATAAATCTAAACTAATATTAGGAAAACATTCAGGAAGACATGCTTTTAAAGAAAAGTTAAAAGAAATGGGTTATGAACCTGGAGATAACTATATAAATGAAGCTTTTAAAAAATTTAAAAGTTTATGTGATAGAAAAAAAGAAGTTTACGATAAAGATATTATTGCTCTTGTTGATAGTGGCTTAAGTGAACATGAAGAAATTATTAAATTAGTCTCCTTAAAGGTAGATTGTGGAAGTACTAGAAAACCTAGAATTTCAGTAGTTCTTAATTATAAAGAAAAAGAATTAGAGAGAAGTGAATCTGGTAATGGCCCAGTAGACTCTATATTTAAAGCAATAAATAATTTAATAAAAAATAGTGCAAAATTAGAGCTTTTCCTTATTAGTGCAGTAACTAAGGGAACTGATGCACAGGCAGAAGTGACAGTTAGACTTAATGAAAAAGGTCTTAGCGTTAATGGTATAGCTTCAGACACAGACACCATGGTAGCATCGGCCAACGCATACATTATGGCTTTAAATAAACTTTTATTTAAAAGAAAGAAAAAAAATGTGGAATTCGGTTTATCAACAAAAAAAAATAAGTTAACAAAGGAGAGTAATGTTTAATAAAATTATAGGTATTTTATCGGCTGATATGGCGATAGATTTAGGAACGGCTAATACTTTGGTTTATGTAAAAGATGCTGGTATAGTCTTAAATGAACCATCGGTAGTTGCTGTTATAGATAATAGTACTAAGGGAAAACATGTCATAGCTGTTGGGCATGAGGCTAGAGAGATGCTAGGAAGAACTCCTGGAAATATCGAAGCAATAAGGCCGCTAAAAGATGGAGTTATTGCTGATTTTGAAGTTGCAGAGGAAATGATAAAACATTTTATAAGAAAGGTTCATAACAGAAGGGCATTTGTTTCTCCACAAATTATTATTTGTGTTCCACATGGTTCAACCGCTGTAGAGAGAAGAGCAATTCAAGAGTCTGCAGAAAGTGCTGGAGCAAGAAAAGTTTTTTTAATAGAAGAACCTATGGCGGCTGCTATAGGAGCTGGACTTCCTGTAACTGAACCAACAGGTTCCATGATTGTTGATATAGGTGGGGGCACTACAGAGGTAGCTGTACTTTCATTAGGTGGAATAGTTTACGCTAGGTCAGTAAGAGTGGGTGGAGATCATATGGATGATGCTTTAATAGGTTATATGAGAAGACATCACAACCTCTTGATTGGTGAAGCAAGTGCAGAAAAACTTAAAAGAGAAATTGGAACAGCATGTCCACCTGAAAATGGAGATGGAAAATCAATGGAAATAAAGGGCAGAGATCTTATAAATGGTGTACCGAAAGAAGTTATACTTACTGAAAGACAGGTGGCTGAAAGTTTGTCAGAACCAGTTGGTGGGATAATAGAAGCTGTAAAAACTGCATTAGAAAATACGGCTCCAGAATTAGCAGCGGATATTGTTGATAAAGGTATAATGCTAACCGGAGGAGGAGCATTACTTAACGGTATGGATATAGTATTAAGACAATCTACAGGTCTTCCAGTTTCAATAGCTGAAGATCCCTTGCTTTCTGTAGCATTAGGCACAGGTACTGCATTAGAAAATATGAAAAACCTAGGACAAGTGTTAGACACAGCGTATTAATATGATATTACATGCCTGTAAGATCTGTTAGAAAAAGCTCATTATTGAGGCTTTCTAGTTATGCAAAAGCAACTGCAAGAGGTGTGAGTACTACTTTATTAGTAGTATTTTCAATACTGCTTCTTATACTTGGAAAAATAGATGAGAAGTTCTTGAATAAATCAAAGTCAACTATATTAGATATTTCGGCTAATTTTCTCCAGATTATAGGCAAGCCGGTTAATTCTATAACAAATAGTATTAATGAATTTAATAACTATCTATTACTTTACACACATAATAAGAATCTAGAGAATGAAAATAGAGAATTATACAAGTGGAAAGACCTAGGACAAAAACTCTTAGAAGAAAACAGAGAACTAAAAAAGCTTCTAAATGCTGTTAATAAATTACCAGAAAAATTTATAACGGCAAATGTGATTTCAAACTCAGCAGGTAGTTACGTAAAAACCATAACAATTAATGTAGGAAAGCAAGATGGTGTTAGACTTGGAAATGCTGTAGTAAATAATTGGGGTATGGTAGGTAGAATAGTAGAGTTAGGCAATAAAGCTTCTAGAGTTTTACTTACTATAGATATCAATTCACAAATTCCAATATATTTTGAGCGTTCTAAATACAGAGCAATTTTGATAGGAAAAAATTCCGATCTTTTGGAGGTAAAATTTTTAAAAAATAGAGTAAATTTATTTGACAATGATAGGCTAATTACTTCAGGAGATGGAGGAGTATTACCAAGAGGTTTAGTAGTTGGTAAATATCAAGAAGACATTAATAGAAAATCAGAAAAAATTAAAATATTACCTACTAGGGATTGGGATAATTTTAATTATTTAAATGTAATTTTGTATAACAACGAAAAGACTATACTAAAATGATAGTTTATTCTCAATTTTTTAGAAAACCATTTTTCTATAAAAGAATTCCGTTTTTATTTACGCTAGTATTTCTTCTCATATCTAGTACAACAAATGCTCCAGTAGGTTTTGCTTTAACTATCCCAGCAGTACCTTTGATATGTATAGTTTTTTGGACCTTGCATTTAGGTAATTTATTCAATAGATTAGAAATATTTATTTTAGGGATTCTTACAGATATTGTAATGGGTACTCCATTAGGTAGTTATTCATTATTATACTTATTCATTTCAATAGTATCAGAACGAATAAATAGTAAATTTTCTAATATAAATATCATTTATAACTTTATAATAGCTAGCCTTATGATTTTATGTGCAGAACTATTAATAAATATATTTATATTTATCTACATAAAGGAAATACCTTCTATTAAGTATTTATTATTTGGTTATCTATTAACAATATTTCTTTATCCGTCATTCTATACGTTCTTTAATTGGATAACTAAAATAACTAAATTTAAAAAATACTATGTTACAAAATAAGAAAAATAAAACTAACTCTTTTAATAGAAGGTTATTTTTGGTTATATCAATCAAAATTATATCTTTTTCTTTTTTATTAGAGAGGCTTTTTAATCTTCAAGTAAGACAGTCAGAAAAGTATAAAAAATTGGCGGAAAATAATAGAATAAGCCTCAGCTTCATTCTACCATCAAGAGGTCTTATCTATGATAGAAATAGAAATATTCTTGCAGATAATATAGAACAGTATCAGTTAATATTTAAATATGACAATTCTCTAAACAAGGCAGATGCATTAAGAAAACTGTTAAGAATAGTATCATTAGATGAGAACAAGAAGAAAAAACTTATAAAAAAAATCTATGATGATAAAAAAAATAGCAACGAAGTTCTTATAAAAAATAATTTATCATGGAATGAGGTTGCGCGTATATCTTCAAATATTACTGAGTTAAGAGGTGTTTTTATTGAGATGAGATTAGTTAGAGTATATTATGAACTTGCAGCTTCTCATTTAATAGGTTATGTGGGAAAACCAGATAGATATACTAATCCTAAGCTTTCAAAAGTTGAAGGTACTTTTGTAGGAAAGTTAGGAATTGAACATGCGTTTGATAAAGAATTACAAGGAAAGTTTGGAATAAAGAAGGAGGAGGTTAATGCCCATGGTAGAGTAGTAAATGAAATATCAAGAGTAAATGGGTTATCCGGTAAAGATATTAATTTGACTATATCTAAGAATTTACAAAAGTTCTGTCATAATAGACTAGGTAATAATTCTGGTTCAATTGTTACCTTAGATTTGAAAACAGGAGATATTTTATCGTTAGTTTCAAAACCTTCCTTTGACTCAAATGATTTTATTAATACGATGTCTAATAATAAATGGGAAGAGATTAAAAATAATATTAATAAACCTCTATTTAATAGAGCAAGTGATGGAATATATCCTCCAGGTTCTATATTTAAATTAATAGTTGTAATGGCCGCTTCTGAAATTAACGAGTTTAATCCAGATAGAAAGTATTTTTGTAATGGAGGTTATAAATTCGGAAATAGAATTTTTCATTGTTGGAGAGAAGAGGGACATGGGTGGGTAAATTGTAAAGACGCTCTGGCAATGTCATGTGATTGTTATTTTTATGATTTATCTCTTAAAGTTGGAATAGATAGAATTTCAGAAATAGCTAAAGACTTTGGATTAGGAAAGAAATATCTTGATGATATATATTCAACTACTGAGGGATTAATTCCTACTAAAAACTGGAAAAAGAAAATGTATGGAAGATCGTGGACCAAAAGTGACACTATAGTAGCCGGTATTGGTCAAGGGTTTGCTTTAGCATCACCTATACAATTAGCAGTAATGATAGCTAGGATCGCTACAGATGGTATTGCTATAGAACCTAATATTATTAAAAACAAAACAAAAGTAATTAAAGAATTTAGTCAAATAACTAGAATAGATAAAGAAGTATATAAGTTAGTTAAGGCGGGTATGTATGATGCTGTTAATAATCCAATAGGAACTGCATTTTCATCAAGGTTAATATCAGAAAAATTAATGTCAGGAAAAACTGCTACATCCCAAGTTAGAAGGATTAGTATGAAAGAAAGAGAGGAAGGCGTTATAAAAAATGAAAAACTTCCTTTAGAACAGAGAGACCATGCTCTTTTTGTTGGTTACTACCCACATACCAAACCTAAGTTCGCTTTTTCAATAGTGGTAGAGCACGGAGGTAGTGGTTCAAAAAGTGCAGCTCCTATTGCTAAAGATTTATGTAGAGAGTTAAAGTATATAAAAACATGAATAAATTGATTATTACAAAGAACTTCTATTACTATTTTAATCTATTAAAAAATTTGAACTGGTTTATTATCCTAATATTATTATTTTTAGTGTGTTTAGGGTCTTTAATACTATATTCAGCAGGTGGAGGAAGCTTTACACCATTAGTAAAGGCACATTTAATAAAATTCATATTTTGTTCAATAATATTTTTAATCATATATCTAACTGATACAGAGTTTATTTATAAAAATAGCTATGCCTTTTATCTTTTAAGCATTTTAAGCCTTATTGCTTTACTTTTTTTTGGTTTAGAAAGTGGAGGATCGCAAAGATGGTTAAGACTGGGTTTTATAAATTTACAACCATCTGAAATCACTAAAGTCGCACTTACATTAGCATTAGCTAGGTACTATAGTGACTTTTATAACTCTGATAATAATTCTATTACAAAATTATTTATGCCTTTAATTTTAATAACTATCCCATTTATATTAATAATAAATCAGCCTGATTTGGGTACAGCAATACTTTTATTAACAAATGGACTATTTATCATTTTAATGTCAGGTTTAGGAATAAGGCTTGTAATCTTAGGAATTTTATCTTTATCCTTTCTAACTCCTATTGTATGGAATTATCTACATGACTACCAGAAACAAAGAATAATAACTTTTTTAGCTCCAGAGAGTGATCCTCTAGGAAGCGGCTATCATATTGCTCAATCTAAGATTGCAATTGGGTCAGGAGGATTTTGGGGGAAAGGTTATACGCAAGGAAGTCAAAGTCAATTAGAGTTTATTCCAGAAATACATACTGATTTTATTTTTTCGGTTTTTTCAGAGGAATTTGGTTTCTTTGGTTCTATAATAATTATTCTTTTATATTTGATGTTGATTTTATATGGTATTTATTCATCTTATAAGGCTTTAAGTATCTATGCAAAACTTGCTATTTTTGGTTTATCAATGAATTTTTTTCTATATTGTATTATAAATATATCTATGGTGATAGGTATAGTTCCTGTTGTAGGAGTTCCTTTACCATTACTATCTTTTGGAGGAAGCGCTATGCTAGCTATTATGATCTCCTTCGCTATTATAATGAATTTTAATACGAGAAATAAATTAAACTAAGAGTCATCTTTAAGTTTATTTTCCATAGTTTTGATCTGATCCAACGATAGATTCATGTCTTCAGCAATCTTTGATAATTTACTTCTTTCAGCATTAGTTATTACCCCATCCTCTAATGCTTTACTTAGCTCATCTTTATAGGTATTTTGCCTTCTTTTTAATTGATCTGAAAAGCCTGATGCAAGAATACCTGAGGGTAATGCAACAGTGCCTATTCCAATAATAGTCACCACAGCACCAAAAAGTTTTCCCATAGGTGTTATAGGAGTAACATCTCCATATCCTACGGTAGTTAATGTTGCTACAGCCCACCACATAGCTTCGG
>MDTB01033278.1_pt1 | contig 11127 bp, 10 predicted proteins | sample 811161 | NCBI WGS metagenome assembly MDTB01 (sample SAMN05326650, study PRJNA326480) | marine metagenome | isolation source: seawater | place: Mediterranean Sea | collected 2009
TGAAAGCGCTAGATATTCGCAAGAAGTAGCTATTATTCCGGATGTATGAGTCAAATAACTTTGCTGTCTGGATATTCTAGAAACTGTAGCCAAATCAGTCCAATGTATACACGCCACAGGGCAAACCCGCGCAATAACCGACTTACCGTCGTCTGGCTGCGTTGGGAAACCCATATCGATCTGCTTTTTCCGCTGGAAGCTACTTAGGAAGCGTAACAGGTTCTGCTCTACCCCTGTACAAATGCCTGTGCTGGAATTCTCTCCCGTTTCTACCCATTTTTTCAACCTCGTTACCAAATCATAAACGTCTAATTCGCTTGTAACAAGCAAACTTTGGGCTAGACATAAAGCTGTTGCGGTTTTATCGGTCCAAGCTCCAGGAGGCAAGCTGTTAGAACCGCCTCCTAGCATTTCAGACACAAAATCTATTGACCCTTTTCTTTTATTTTCCATAGGAACACCCAAGGCATCCCCAATCGCCAAACCCATAAAAGCTCCTGCAACCCGTGACTTCGTATTCATCATTAAGCCCTTCTGCTAAAATAACATCTGGTTTTTCTAGACAGTATTTCATAAAAATTATTATGACAGATAAGCATAAGCATTTCTCTTATCCCGAGCAACCTTAGAAGCGACTAATCCATTATTTTAACTGGAATTAATTTATGGTATAAAATGACTAGGTGAATTAAGCCAATTTTAATAATGCGTTTCTCAGTTAAATAAGGTTAAAATTTGAAGCGTAGTTTTTTGAATGTTTAAGCGATTTGGATGGATTACATGTAGGCAGAAGAGTTTGTAGACATTAGGTTTACATTTTAGCTATATTAGATACCAAAAAAATGCATAGAAAGTGAAGAAAATGCGCACCGACGAAATACTTAAAGAAGACTTTTTTTCAATCAAAGTACGCAATCAATTAGGTAATTCACCAAAGCTCAGCTATTGGGGTGCTGACTGTGAATACGATATTCTTAATGATGTTCTACTTGGAACACCAGAAAATTATAAATGGCTCGAGACAAGCTCTCTATCAAAAAAATCTCTCAGGCGAGGTATAAAGTTCGAAAGCGAGATCGCAATTAAGCAGCATGAGGAGATGAAATCCGCATATGAAAGCGCAGGGGTCAATGTCCATTTTTTAAAATCCGATAAAGATCTGCCTTACCAAATTTTTGCAAGGGATAGTTCGGTCATGACACCTTATGGAGCCATTATTACGAATATGGCTCAATGGTGGCGAAGAGGCGAAAACTTTCGTGCCATAGAAACATACCACAGCCTCAATATTCCAATTTTCGACTTTGTAACTGCCGGAACATTTGAAGGTGGTGATTTTAATGTAATTGAGCCAGGTTGCGCTTTGATCGGCTGGGAGGGGACGGAAGGCAGGTCTCAAGAAAATGCTGCTTTACAAATTAAAAATTGGATGGAAAATGAAGGCTGGGAAATTTTTCTAACGGATATTGACCCTTTCTACGTACACATTGACCTGATGGTAGTAATGGTGGCCGAAAAACTAGCAGCCGTTTGTCTGGAAACCACTGATCCAGCAGTTATATCATGGTTAAAATCGAAGAATATCAGAGTTTTGGCGGTTCCTTTTAACGAAACTATCGAACTTGCTTGCAATGTTGTTGCGCTAGGGAACGATCGTGTTATGATTCCGGCAAATGCAGTCACTTTAAAAAAAGCTCTGCGCGCCGAGGGATTTACTATATATGATCCCGACATTAGTATGATATCGCAAGGTGGAGGAGGGCTTCATTGTCTGTGTCAAAGCCTTCGTCGAAGTCGCAAGTAACGGTGTCAGATACTAAGTGTAAAAGTCAGTTGATAAGTTTTTTGATATCACGCATCAATCTTTGTTCATTACAAGCTCCAGCCCAGCTGGCACAAAAGAATCGCTCATGAGCGTCTAAATCAGCTTCAGAGAAACCTAGTTTCCTTGTTTGCTTGGCAATTATCTCTGATCGAATACCAAAATTATCGCTATAAGTAACTCCAATTACCGGTCCTACCAACGCAAAAAGTCCGAACAGGGTAGCAAAGATTCTTTGTGTCATTTTAGAGTAATCATGTTGCATTTCATTGCCCTTCAGTTTCTGGTAATCGCAAAAAAAGTTGCATTTTGTGTGCCAGATCTGGTATCTTTAAAAAAATCTTGATAGTGCGAGTTGTAGTGTTGCTACCCCAGCAAAGCATTGATTGCGACAAGTCAGCTCAATAACCCACCTCTTTTGTTTTTTATTTTATTCATCAGGGTATTGACAGATTGAGAAAATGACCCCATTTAATCTAAAACGACAAGGAACTGTAAATGACAAGAAGACTGTTAGGAGTAGTAATTTTGGTATTTTTTTCCACTTCAGTAACTAGTATTGCTGAACCAGTTCCAAACTTTACATTTGACTCAATTGATGGTGGTAAGATCCAGCTAGGGAGTTACAGAGGCAAAGCAATCCTTGCTACAAATACGGCTTCAAAGTGTGGGTTTACAAAGCAATATCAGGACCTACAGGAGCTTTATGAAGAATATAAATCGGAAGGTTTGGTAGTAATAGGAATCCCATCAGCCGACTTTCGCCAAGAATACAAAAATAATGACAATATTAAAAACTTTTGTGAAATTAATTTTGGGATTTCCTTTCCGATGACGGAAGTTAACCATGTGGTAGGAAAAAGAGCGCACCCCTTTTACAAGTGGCTATTAGAAAAGCACAATTTCAAGCCACGATGGAACTTTAATAAAATTATCATTAATACTAAAGGGGAGGTAACCAATCTTTTTGGAGCTACAGTTAGCCCAAAATCACCCCAGATTAAAAAGGCTTTGGTTGCCGCCATAAAAAAATAGAACGAAAACCTTTTTATTTTACGATTATCAGGTTATCATGCATTATATAAAATTTATTAATTGAGGAAACTGACCTATGAACAGACTTTTAATCATATTAGCAGCTATGTCACTTTCAGCTTGTGCCAGTTTTGACGTGCCATTGATACCATGGTTCTAAGCGAGTTAAAGCTAAAAACTATTCGGCAATATCCCGTTGCCGAATAGTTTGAAAACTTCATACTAAAATGGAATCGCAAATTGGTTACCCGACAAATTGTTCTTGAAGCCTTGTCTACAATCGCTGACCCCATATCAAAAGGCAATATCGTCAGTGAGAATATTGTAAAATCTCTTAACATAGCCGAAAATAAAATAACCTTTGTTCTTGATATAAATCCTGAATTTCAAGCTACCTATCAACAGGTAAAATTATCGGCCGAAAAAATCGTAAAACAACTTAAAGATGATTTACAAGTAAATATATTTATAACATCACATCGTGATAACAAAAAATCAAAACCTTCTAATGCTACTCCAAATTTAAAGATTGGCAATCACGGGAATACGCAACCCGGAAAAATTAGACCTTCAAACGTAAATAAAATAATAGCTATTGGATCTGGAAAAGGAGGAGTCGGAAAATCAACTATTTCAGCTAATTTGGCTGTAGCGATGGCGAAGAGTGGTTTGAAAGTTGGCCTACTTGACGCAGATATTTATGGACCGTCTCAACCAATGATTATGGGCGTCGAAGGCAAACCAAAAATTGGTGGGCCTGAGAAAAATCGTATTATCCCACTTCAAGGTTTTGGAGTAACAATAATGTCTATAGGTTTTTTAGTGGGACAAAAAGAGGCTGTAGTTTGGCGCGGTCCAATGCTCATGGGCGCCCTACAGCAATTTGTAGGACAAGTAGATTGGGGAAAACTTGACCTACTTATAGTTGATTTGCCCCCGGGCACCGGAGATGTGCAACTCACATTAGCTCAAAAATGCGACTTGGACGGCGCCATAATAGTATCAACACCGCAAGACGTTGCCCTTATAGATGCAATAAAAGCAATGCATATGTTTTACAAACTTAACGTACCAATTACTGGACTAATTGAGAATATGTCTACACATATTTGTAGTAAGTGTGGACACGAGGAACATTTGTTTGGCTCAGGCGGTCTTGAAAATGAATCAAAAAAGTCTGGCATTGAACTTTTGGGGAAGCTCCCCCTAAATATTGAGATTAGAAAATCTAGTGATCTGGGAAAACCTGTAGTCTACTCAGACCCAAATTGTTCGTCTGCTCAAACCTTTAGAGAAATTGCAACAAAATTGTCAAAAAACCTCGGTTTAGTATACTGATAATCGAACACAGCAACCCCAACTCATTTGCGATCTTTTTTTATTTGATCCTTAATCATATTAGCAAACAAACTGCTTTTTTCTTTTTTCCCAAGTGATCTAGTAGCAACAGCCAGTTTAAATTTTAAAGCATCATCTGGCGTCAAATTTTTTAGCAATTTTGTATCAGTGTCAACTCTACTTTTTTTCATATTTTACCTCGGTATGGTCCACCTATCAAATATTTTGTAGCTAGTAAAGTTTCGATAGTTTCGATATAAATAGAGCCAGCACTTGTTTGGAGCGGCTTACACCTTTTGAAATCAATTAGTAGCCAAACTAAAAAAACTAGTGCTAGTCCTCTTAAAAAAAATGAAGTAAGAGAATGTAAATGGTTTCAATCAAACACGATAGATATAAAGCGGGAGTCAATAATGAAAAAAATTGGACATTTTGTAAACGGAAAAGAAATTAGGGGAACCTCTGGAAGAACCAGTGAAGTATTTAATCCGGCTACTGGGGAGGTACAAGCAGTAGTAGATCTAGCATCAAAGCATGAGCTTGATGAAGCCGTTAAACTCGCCGCCAAAGCGCAACCGCAATGGGCAGGTACTAATCCACAACGACGCGCTCGAGTATTAATGAAATTTATCGAATTTCTTCACCGTGACATGGACAAACTTGCAGAAGTTCTCTCATCTGAGCACGGCAAAACGATACCTGACGCCAAGGGAGATGTCATAAGAGGTTTAGAAGTGGCAGAATTTTGTCTTGGGGCTCCCCACCTTTTGAAGGGTGATTTTACAGATAGTGCAGGACCTGGAATCGATATGTACTCAATGAGACAACCAATTGGAGTAGTAGCAGGGATAACCCCTTTTAACTTTCCAGCAATGATCCCAATGTGGAAATTTTGTCCGGCATTAGCAGCAGGAAATTCTTTCATTCTCAAGCCTTCCGAGCGAGATCCGTCAGTTCCTATAATGTTAGCCAAGCTAATGATAGAAGCTGGCTTACCTGAAGGCGTTCTCCAAGTGATAAATGGCGATAAAGAGGCAGTAGATGCGATATTAGAAAACTCTACGATTGGGGCACTTGGATTCGTTGGCTCAACACCAATCGCCGAATATATATACAGTAAGGGCTGTTCAGAGGGTAAAAGGGTTCAATGCTTTGGAGGAGCAAAAAACCATATGATAATAATGCCTGATGCAGATATGGAGCAGGCAGCGGACGCACTTGTTGGGGCAGGTTATGGTGCGGCCGGAGAACGGTGTATGGCTATTTCTGTCGCAGTTCCCGTAGGCGAAGAGACAGCTAACAGATTAATAGAGAAATTAGTACCTCGTGTTGAAGCATTAAAAATTGGTCCGTTCACTGCTGGTAATGACGTAGACCTTGGACCAGTGGTTACAAAGGCGGCTCAACAACGTATACTGGGTTTAATAAATAAGGGTATTGAAGAAGGAGCCTCCCTTAAAGTGGATGGAAGAAACTTTAAGATGCAAGGCTATGAAAATGGTTTTTTTGTAGGAGCATGTTTATTTGATAATGTTAAAACCGATATGGAAATTTATAAGCAAGAGATTTTTGGACCTGTATTATCAACTGTCAGGACAAAAACATATGAAGAAGCTCTGAATATGACTATGACTAACGAATATGGAAACGGGACTTCCATATTTACAAGAGATGGCGACACAGCAAGAGATTTTGCCAATAGAATAAACGTAGGTATGGTCGGCATAAACGTACCAATCCCCGTTCCGCTAGCCTATCACACATTTGGCGGGTGGAAAAAATCAGCTTTTGGCGACCTTAATCAACACGGTCCTGATTCGTTTCGCTTTTACACTCGTACAAAGACGGTCACCTCACGCTGGCCAACAGGAATTAAGGAAGGGGCTAACTTCTCGATACCTACAATGGATTAAGCCACAAAAAATCTTTTGGATTTACAAAAAACGTTTAGAACATTTTAAAGTAAGACTATAGCCCTAATATTCGACGCGCTTCAAGAGCTGAAGCGACAGGTCTTTTATATTTGTTGCAGATGTTGACTGTGCGTCGTACAAGTTCGGCATTAGAGGAAGCTAATCTATATTTCGTAATTCGTATATTGTCTTCCATACCTGTTCTAGTATGTCCTCCCAATTCTATCGACCATTCATTGACAATTGGCTGAAACTTTCCAATTCCCGCACCACACCACTGCGCTCCTGGAAGAAGACGCTCCACTGTTTTAACGTAATATTCAAAAGTATCTCGATCAGCTGGCATTGCATTACTGATACCCATAACAAACTGAATGTATGGTAAATGCTTAAATTTAGCTCGATTATATAACTTTGCCGCCTGATGAATATGCGACAGATCAAAAATCTCTATTTCTGGTCGAACATCGTATTCTATCATTTCTGCAGCTAACCATTCAATTAAATCTGGATGGTTCTCATATACTCTACTTGGGAAGTTCGTCGAGCCCACAGCTAACGACGCCATGTCGGGTCTTAAATACAGCATTCTTCCTCTATCAAAACCATCTGCAGAGCGACCTCCCGTCGAAAATTGTATTATCATTCCAGGACAGTATTTTCTTAACCCATGTAACAATTCATTAAAAAGATCAGGATCCGAGCTAGGACTTTGATCAGGGTTACGGACATGACAATGTACGATTGAAGCGCCCGCTTCAAAAGCTGCCTGAGTACTCTCTAACTGTTCATCAATTGTAATTGGAATATTAGGATTATTCTGTTTATTGGGAATTGATCCGGTAATTGCAACGCAGATAATGCACGATGATACACTTTTTGTCATTAAAATTTACAGGTATAATATCTTTTCTATGATTTGCATTTGTCATGCACTTGTAAAATAAAAATAATATAAGTTAAAGATAAGAGAATACAAAACTATATTTGGTTTACCATTTCCTTTTATAACACGTATCTCTACTATCAAGACTTAGATTTAAAATATTAGGACATAATTATGCTATTAGACGCAGAAATTTTAAAAGGTGTCGGAAAAAAGATTTTTCATTCGATGGGTTCCAGTCCCAATGAGGCTGACATTATCTCAAAACACCTTGTTAAGGCAAATCTTATGGGTCATGATAGTCATGGTGTTGGTATGATCCCAATATATGTTAAAAATTTCCATGAAAAAATACTTTTCCCTAATATTGTGCCCGAGGTGACAGTAAACGAACCTTCAATTCTAGTATTCAATGGAAAACGAGGCTTTGGTCAGTCAGTTGCACACAATGCTATGAGACAAGCTATTAAGCGTTGCAAAAAAACAGGTCTGGTCCTCATGGGTTTAAATAACTGCGGGCATATGGGACGCATCGGCTCATACGGCGAGCAAAGTACTGCAGCAGGTCTCATATCGATACATTTCGTCAACGTAACTGATCGAAGCCCAGCCGTAGCTCCCTTTGGCGGCTCTTCAGCACGATTCGGAACAAATCCAATATGCCTTGCTGTACCTCAGACCAGTACTGATGATCCGCTTATTTTAGATTTTGCGACTAGTAAGGTTGCGGTCGGGAAAATAAGGGTTGCTATCAACAAGAATGAAAAACTTCCAGACGGAATAGTAATTGATTTTAGTGGTAAGCCAAGCAACGATCCTAACGTGATGAAACAGCACATATACCCAAACGAAACCTCAGATATTAGAGAAGGCGCCGTACTCCCCATGGGAGGATATAAAGGGTTCGGGCTATCATTTTTTTGCGAAATATTTGGAGGCATTTTATCAGGCGGCACTACAATTCAGCAAAAAAACAAACGCCTAGGCGGTATTATTAACAATATGTCAACGATAATAATTGACCCAGAAATTTTGGTTGAAAATGCCATCTTCCAAACTGAATTAACTGATTTAATAGATTTTGTGAAGTCAAGTTCGCAAGTTGATCCAGACCGCCCAATTTTAGTACCAGGCGAAGTTGAACGTCAACGACTTAAATCAAGAAAAATAAGCGGCATCGAAATCGATGATCAAACATTTGACCAAATCATCAATGCTGCCAAGAGTCTTAACATAAACGAGACCTACTTAGATTCTCTGTCCCATAATACTACTTCGTAAATTTAAAAACTTCGCTCAAAATAATATCAGCAATTATTTTGCAATCCTCTTGATTAAAGGTCAATGGGATTCGCATATCAAGAGTTTTTTCTAATATTCCCAGCGTTTTGGGTAAAACAGGTAAGTTATCAATATAACGCCAGCTATCATAACGACTTGTAAAGGCCTTGGGTTCACGATCACCAAACCATTTAAGTTCAACGCCCCGATTCTTACATCGTTCGATAAATTCCGGAATTTGTTCAGTCTGTAGATCTTCTAACCTAAACTGGATTGATGAGCCCACATAAGATTCTTTTTTGGATCGTCGAGGTATGTGAATTCTCTCAGTAGTTTCCAATTGAGAGACAACTGTTTGATATAAAGAATTCCATCTCCCTATATTGTTTTGAAGCTGTGGAAGCTGAGATCTTAAAATACAAGCGCGGACTTGATCCATACGGCCTGAATAATTTGGTGAAAATAGTCGCGTTTTTTTAAAAATCGTTTCTGAAGGTATTGCTCCATGCCTATCATACAACATGTAAGACCCAGAAGATACTACGGCTCTTGAAGCAATTTCCGCGTTGCTAGTTACTAATACTCCTCCCTCACCAGAGTTTAAATGCTTATATGTTTGAGTTGAAAATGCTGAAACTTCGCCAAAATTTCCTGATCGAACCCCATCCCATCGAGCCCCCATCGTATGCGCGCAATCTTCTATTAAAATTACTTTGGTTCGTTTACAAAATTCCACTATTTTTTTCATATTAGCTATATGTCCGCGCATATGCGAAAGTAGCAAATATTTTGCATCGCTAATTTCAAATTTGATGTTAAGATCATTAAAATCAATATGATAATTTTTGTCTATTTCAACAAACACTGGTTCTGCTCCAACATTATGTATAGCGCCTGGCACAGGTGCAAGCGTATAAGCATTAGCTAGAACTTTGTCTCCCGGTTTAACGCCGCACGCCCTTAAAGCTAATTGTATTGCATATCCCCCTGAAGCGCACGCAAGGCAATAATCAACCTCTTGCCATCGAGCAAATTCAGACTCAAAAAGACTAGCATGACTATCTTCACCAGGTTCCAGATTATATCTGTGAAGTCTGCCAGATAATAACACTTTTGTAGCGAGTTCTATTCCCCAGTCAGGAATGGATTCTTGTTGTGTAAACGATTTTTTAAAGCTTTTTTTTGACATCTTGGCCAGTCTTAAAAGTATACATCCAGTTCTTTTAAATATTGTGTTAACTACATGTCACGGTATAATTTTCACAAAAAAAATCAACTTCTCTTTACGAAAGATATCGAACTAAACCTAACGTCAAAGATGGGAAAAGAATTAAAATAGCTATCCGAAAAATATCACTTACTAAAAAAGGAGCAACACCCTTAAAACTTTCAATTAAAGGGATATTCTTCGCCAATTTGTTAATCAAAAAGACGTTTAACCCTATCGGAGGAGTTATCAAACCAACTTCAACTGCTACAAGTGTAAGAATGCCAAACCATATCGCCGTTTCCTCCGCACTCATGCCAAAATTTAATTCTATCAAAATTGGAAAAAATATGGGAATTGTTAATAAGATCATTGCTAGGCTGTCCATTATGCAACCCAATACAAAGTACAAAATTAAAATTATAATTAAAATCAAAAAAGGCGACATCTCTTTTTGAAAAATCCAGAATGACAGATCGTTAGTTAAGCGTGTTAAAGCAATGAACGAGTTGAAAAATTCCGCACCCAGCAGTATTAAAAAAATCATTCCAGTCGAAAGAGCCGTATCTTCAATTACATCGCGTAAATCAATTAGAGTAAAATTGTTCGAAAAGAAAGCTAATAGTGCAGTGCCTGCAACGCCTACTGCAGCAGCCTCCGTTGGAGTAAACCAGCCCAAATAAATTCCTCCAATTACGACAAGGAATATTAAAAGAATTTTCCAAATGGCTTTGAACAAGCGTAATCGGCCTTTGAAGTCGACGTAAGCCTGTCGAGGTCCAGAATCAGGATTAAATCTGACTACCAAATAGATTGTTATTATGTAACCTAGCAGAGCCATCATCCCCGGAATTAACGCCGCCAAAAACATTTTCGCAATGTTCTGTTCGGTTAAAATTGAATAAATTATTAATATTACTGAGGGTGGAATTAAAATTCCTAATGTCCCGCCAGCGGCCAATGCATCCGTGCTAAGGGAACCTGAATACCCTAATCGCCTTAGTTCTGGCAAAGCCACTTTGCCCATCGTAGCGGCAGTGGCCAAAGAGGAACCACATATTGCTCCAAATCCAGCGCACGCGCCAACACAGGCCATTGCCGCACCACCACGATAATGTCCAACGCATGCACTACAAAATGAAAACAGCGACTGACTCATCCCTGCTTTTGTAGCGAAATTACCCATTAACAGAAACAAAGGTATTACAGTTAAGGAGTAGTTTGAAAATAGATGCCAAGCACTTGTTTTTACTTGCGATAAAACTGGCAACCAACCAGAAATTATAACCGTACCTCCGCTACCAACTAAGAAGAGAGAGATCCCAACCGGAATTCGAAGAGCTAATAAAAGAAAAAGAATTGGAAAAGCTAAAATGCCAATCGTCAGCCGATCCATTCAAGCTGTCTCCCATAAACAAGGTTCAAGATTTTTCTATATATAGAAAAAACACACGTTACAGAGAGAAGAAAAAATGATAAGATGGCTGGCACAAAAGGGATCCAAACAGGGATTTGTAATAACATGGTCTGCTCTTGATATTTAAGCATATCTAACAAGCCAAACATCATTCTAGCCGAAAAGAATATCGCCACTGCACAAAAAAGCATAGCTGCAAAAAGATCCATAATATTTTTCGTAAAAAAA
>MDTB01167777.1_pt1 | contig 11127 bp, 12 predicted proteins | sample 811161 | NCBI WGS metagenome assembly MDTB01 (sample SAMN05326650, study PRJNA326480) | marine metagenome | isolation source: seawater | place: Mediterranean Sea | collected 2009
TATTTTTACTTGATCAACCTCCTCTAGAACTTTTGAAATTTCTGTTGGTTTAACAGAGCCATATAATTCTTTATTTTCAGTGCTTAATTTTTTAATTTCATACTGTTTATTTTTTATTTTTTCATGAATTAATTTAGCTTCTTTTTTTTTGTCATTATCTTTCTTATTTAAATCTTGCTTGATTTTCTCAACTTCTTTAATATTTTCTTTTGAGGCAAATAAAGCTTTTTTGTTTGCTATAAGAAAATTTCTTGCAAATCCTCTCTTTACGTCAATTATTTCACCAATTGATCCAATTTTTCTAACATTTTCAAGTAATATAACTTTCATTTTTAAAGTAGTGCTAAATTTCGTGCTCTTTTAATAGATAAAGATAGTTCTCTTTGTTTTTTTTGACTAACCGAAGTTATCCTTGATGGTAAAATTTTCCCATTTTCAGAGATATATCTTTTTAATAGTTTTATGTTTTTGTAGTCTACCACAGGAGCCCCTTTAGTAGAAAGTGGACATTTCTTTTTGAACTTATATTTTTGATTTTGAAAAATACTAAGTTTTGCAAAATTACTCTGCTTGCCTTTTTTTTTATTATTTCTTTTTTTCATCTTTATTAATTAGTACTTTTAGGATTTAATTTGTCATCTGTATTTTTGAAATAGTCTGTATCTAAGTCAAATTTTCTTACTTTTACAGTTAAATATCTTAATAAATTTTTGTCTATTTTTTCATTTTTTTCTAATTCTTTAATAGTATTTCCATCTGCTTTAATTTTAAAATGAATATAATTTCCCTTTTTATTTTTTTTTATGATATAAGATAAGTTCATTAATCCCCAAATCTCTAATTTAACAACATCGCCTTTATTATTTTCTACAATTTTAGAATATTTGTCTTGTATTTGTTTCAGTTGAGTAGGGCTTACATCTTGCCTTGCTATAATAGTGTGCTCATATAAGTTCATAATAATTCTTTTAAAAAAGAGAGGATATACTATTATAATTTTTTAATTACAATATAAAAAATAACGTTTTTACTTATATTTTCTATGTTTTCTGTTTTATTTCCAGGTCAAGGTTCACAATCAGTAGGAATGATTAAGGATCTTTATGATAATTTTGATTACGTTAAAGATTTATTTAAAGAGGCAGATGAAACACTTAAGCTTTCCCTTAGTAAAATAATATTTGAAGGGCCAAAGTCATTACTTGATGAGACAGAAAATACACAGCCAGCAATTTTTCTTGTAAGTTTTGCGATATTTAAAGTAATAACCAGAGAGACTGCGTTTGATATTAAGAAAGCAAATTTTTTTGCAGGACATTCATTAGGTGAATATTCAGCATTAGCTTGTTCAGAAGTTTTAAGTTTTGTTGATACAATTAAACTTTTAAAAATAAGAGGCAAAGCAATGCAGAATGCGGTTCCGAAAAATGAAGGTGCAATGCTCGCAGTTTTAGGAGAAGAAATAAATAATATAATTCAAATTCTGAATAATAATAAGGAAAAATTTAATTGCTACCTTGCAAATGATAATTCTGACGGACAAGTTGTAATAAGTGGAAAAAATTTAGATCTAGATAAATTAATCTCAGAATTTAAAAAATTAAATATTAAAAATATTAGATTACCTGTTTCAGCACCTTTTCATTGTATTCTAATGAGGCCCGCTACCGAAGTTATGAAACGAGAAATCTCTAATATTAATTTTTTGGTTCCCAAAAATAGTATAGTATCAAATGTTACTGCAAAATCTAACAATGATCCTAATATAATTAAAAATTTACTAATAGAGCAAATAGAGAAGCCAGTACGTTGGAGAGAGAGCGTTTTACATATGATAAGTAATGGAAATCAAAAATTTATTGAAATCGGTCCAGGCAAAGTTTTATCTGGTTTGATCAAAAGAATTGATAGAAATGTTAAAACAATTCAAGTAAATAATATTATGGACTTGAATAATTTATGATTGATTTAAAAAATACAAATGTAGTTTTAACTGGAGCAACTGGAGTCATTGGAAACTCTATTTCTGAAAAGTTAATTAATGCAGGTGCAAATGTGTTGGCTACAGGCACAAATGATGAAAAACTAGAAAAATTAAAAGAGAAAAATAAAAATATCAACATTTTAAAGTTTGATTTGTCCAATCATAAAAAAATAGAAGATTTTGTAGAGGAATGTAATAAAATTTTATCAAATAAAATTGATGTATTGATAAATAATGCAGGTATTACTCAAGATAATTTATCAATTAGAATGAAAGAAGAAGAATGGAAAAAAGTAATAGATATTAATCTCACTTCTACTTTTTTAGTTACAAAAAATGTAATAAAGAAAATGCTAAAATCTAAATATGGAAAAATATTAAATATAACTTCAGTAGTTGGTCATTCAGGAAATATAGGACAGGCAAATTATGCGGCATCTAAAGCTGGAATAATAGCAATGTCAAAAAGTCTGGCTTTAGAGTACGGTAAAAAAAATATTAAAGTAAATTGTGTGTCTCCAGGTTTTATTATGTCAGATATGACAAATAAAATAAGCGAGGAGCACACTGAGCTTCTAAAATCGAGAATTTCTCTTAATAAATTTGGAAAACCAGAGGATGTTTCAAATACAATTGCTTTTTTAAGTTCTAATCTTTCTGATTATATCACAGGAGAAACTATCCATGTAAATGGAGGTATGTATTTTAGTTGACAAAATTAATAAAATACTTATTAACAAATTAACTAAAGGGAACAAAATGTCAGATGATATTTCAAGCAAAGTAAAAAAAATTGTAGCAGATCACCTAGGTATTGATGAAGCAAAAGTTACTGAAGAGTCGAGTTTTATTGATGATTTAGGAGCTGATAGTTTAGATACAGTTGAACTTGTTATGGCTTTTGAAGAAGAATTTGGATCAGAGATTTCTGATAGTGATGCTGAAAAAATTTTAACTGTAGGAGATGCAGTAAAATTTATCGATAATAAAGCAAACTAATTCTTTACCAAATGGCCCAGAAAAAACCAGGGGTAATTGTAATATTATCTTCCCCCTCAGGTGCGGGAAAAACTACACTAGTAAAAAAAATTTCATCAAGAAACAATTATAAAACTTCTATCTCTCATACCACTAGAAAACCTAGAGCAAATGAAAAAGATGGTAAAGATTATTTTTTTGTAAAAAAAAAGGAGTTTGAAAATCTAATCAAAGGCAAAAAATTTCTTGAATATGCTAATGTATTTAGAAATTACTACGGCTCATTAAAAGAGAGTGTAATTAATAAATTAAATAAGGGTGAAAATGTAATTTTTGATATTGATTGGCAAGGAACTAATCAAATTCAAAGTAAAAAACTCCCATATAAAATTATTACTATATTTATTTTACCTCCTTCTAAAAAAGAATTATTTAAAAGATTGTTAAAAAGAGAAAAAAAAGACGAAAAGATTGCTTCTGAAAGAATGAAACAATTCAAAGATGATGTTATGCACTGGAAAGATTATGATTTCACTGTAATTAACGATCAAGTAGAAAAATGTTATAATTTAATTATAGACTTTATAAATTTACAAAAAAAAAAAAAGAAAGATTTAACTTATAATAAAAAATTAATTCAAGATCATATTGAGACCTTAATTAATTGAATATTCATATATTTCGCAAAGTTTATAATAAGTTGCAAATTCTAAATTTTGCGGCCTTAAATTTAAATCAAGAGAGAGTTGTTTAGATATTTTATCGTAATCTTTAAATAAAAATTTCATTGGTTTTTTTATCATTTTACGTCTCTGACTAAAAAAAATATTAGTTAAATGTTCTAGATTTTTTGGATCATTTATTTGATAAAAATTTTTTTTTGGAACAAAAGTTAACAAAGTACTTCTTACTTTTGGTTGTGGACTGAAGCTTTCTGGCTCAATATCGGTTATTTTTTTTATCTTCATCCTCCAATTTGAAAGAATTGAGAGTCTTCCATAGTGTTTAGTATCTGAATTTGCTATTATTCTATCAGCAACCTCTTTTTGAAACATAAGAATTAGTTTTTTACAAAATTTATCTAAATTTTTTATCTTTATCCATTTTACTAAAATCTGAGTAGAAATATTATAAGGCAAATTTCCAAATATTATTAAATTTTTTCCTATATAATCTTCATACGAAACTCTCATCATATCTTCATTTATTACTTTTATCTTATTTTGAAATTTATCATTTAAATATTTTGCGAGTCTTTCATCTTTTTCTATTACAATAATGCCTTTAGGCTTCTTTTCTAATATTTTTTTAGTTAAAGCACCCTTTCCAGGACCAACTTCCAAAATTGTTTCTTTATCAGTAATATTTTCAACTTCAGTAATGATATTAATTATTTTTTCATCAATCAAAAAATTTTGACCCAAGCTTTTTTTTTTAAAAATTTTCATTTTATTTTTCCTAAAAATTTCATAGCACAAAAAATTGATGATGGATCAGATTTATTTTTTCCAATCATGTCTTCATTAGGACCATGGTCAGGTGTTACTTTTACAAAGGGTAAGCCAATTGTTATATTGATGGCATTAAATTTAAACAAAGTCTTTATTGGTGCAAGTACTTGATCATGATACATGCCAATAACTACGTCAAATTTTTTTATATTTTTATTTAAAAAAAAAGTATCTGCAGAAAAGGGTCCAAATACTCTAATCTTTTTTTCGGTTAAATCTTTAATCGCTGGAATTATTTCTTTATCTTCCTCACTTGTTTTTTCTGTAGATTCACAGTGAGGATTTAATCCTAATAATGCCACTCTAGGCATTTTGCCTAGCCTATTTTTATAAAATTTATTAATTTTGTTAACAGTATCAATTATGCGGCCTTTTTTAATATGCTTTGAAACATTTTTGATAGGTATATGAGTAGTTAAAGGGCATACAGCCAACTTTTCGTTATATATTAGCATAACTGGTTTTTTATAATTTGTCTTAGAACTAATGTATTCAGTAATTCCAGGAAATTTTTTTTTTAAAAAATGTTTTTTAGATACAGGTCCATTTAAAAATTTATTTAAATTATTTGTTTTAGTAATTTTTAAAGCTAGGTTAAAACATTTCTCTATATATTGATTTGAGGAACTCGTTATCTTTGAGAATGCTTTTTTAAATCTAAAATTAACATTTATAATATTAATTAATTTAGTTGATGATTTATTAATATTATATATTTGTTTCATGTTGAAATTATAATTTAAATATTTCATTTGTTTTTTGAACAATTTTTTACAACCAACTAACACTATTTTATATTTATTTTTTTTAAAATTAATTGATTTAAAGTATTTGAATAAAACTTCCGAAAAAATACTATTTGGTTCACCAAGTACAATTAAGATTACTTTAGAATTCATTTATTTCTGTATTTTTTTTTAGTCTTTTATAAAGTATCATTGAAAAGTTATTTAACTGTCTATTTGTTTCTGTCTTAATTAAATTTTCAAGCTGAATTTTAACATCGATTTTTTCATTAATTTCTCTTTTATCATTTAACTTAATTATTATATATCCGTTTGCTATTTGAATTGGCTTGCTAGTCTCATTTAATTTTAGTTTATTAATATTCTCACTTATGGCTTCTGTTATTTGCAATTCACTCACCCATCCAATAGAACCACCGTTTTTGGATGTATTTGAAATACTAAAAATATTTGCTGAATTTTCAAAACCAACTTCTTTTATACTTTTATTAATTTGCGAAAAATTAATATCTAAATTTTCCAAAGTATCATTTGCAATAACTATTTCTGAGAGATTATATTCATACTTCTTTTCTCTACTGTTAAATTTTTTTAATATATTTTGTTTCATTTCGTCTTCGTTAATTTTAATATTTTTTATATATTTTGTATAAATGTATCTGTTCCATAAACTCTCAATAAGTAACTTATTTTTTACAAATTCATATTTTATGTTATATTTTTTTAATATTTGTAAATAATCAGTTTTATTTTTAATATTTTTTTTTAATAAATAATTTTTTTCAAGTGTGTCGATTATTTTATTTTCAGTATTAACATTATAAAATTTTTTTAGTTCTTGTTCTTTTATTAAATGAGATGTAGCTGAATTTTTTGCAACAAGATATAGTTTCTCTTTATTTAATTCTTTTAATTTTGGGTTTAAAAAAAGTAAATATCTTTTCTCATTTTCAATATCAATATTTGTTATTATTGTATTATTAATTTTAAGTTTAATTTGAATATTAACACTTTCACCAATTGTGTTAGTAATTACAAAAATAGTAATAAAAAAAATAAACTTTATTTTTTTCATTTAGTTTTAAATAATGTGTTTGCCGATCCTCTTAATTCTGTGAAAGGTATAAATTTGATTAAAAATAATAAACTTTCATCTGGCACTAAGTTTCCATCTCTAAAAAACTTTTTTTCATATTGGAAAGTTGCAAATAAGCAATCAGTTTCATATTCATATGAAAGTCTATAATTTCCTGTAAAATCCTCTTTAAGATCTTTTGTAGTATTGAATTGGATTGAATGCTCATTATTAAATTTAACTAATGTTTTATTAGAGATAGTCTCGCTATCACCAATTTCATTATTTTCGGCGATATAGTCAAAACTTGTTACTACTCGGTTAGATCCAAATTGTGCTTTGATAGAATCATAATTAGAAAATGTTAAATCTCTATCGTATGAAAAATTATATTCTAAATTAATATTCTCTGATGGTGCAAAAAATAAATTCCCAACAAAATCTGACCTTGTTTGATCTAATTTTGCTTTAGAGGGCATTGAACGATTTTTTTTGTCTTTAATAACATTACCAATATTTAATCCAAATACTTTTTCATTCAATAAATTTTGTTTTTCATATTCTAAGCCTAATGTTAAAGATCTTCCTTCTTCAACCATATCAGTTCTTCCAATTCTATTGGATGAAAATAAATTATCATATCTAAGTCTCACAGAGTCTGATGAAATATCTTTTCCATTTGTTGGGCTTAATTTAAATTGTATTTTAGGTTTTAAAAAGTTTGTTGAATTATTGAGTTTTTTTCTCAAAGGAAATTCTGTATTTATTAAAAAAGTGCTAAATAATTCATGGTCTGCATTATTTTCAAAAACTGATGAATTTTCAGAGTAGGTATTAAAATTTTTTAAAAAAAAGTTATAATTTGAAACAAATCCATTGTTTATTTTATTATATGATGCAAAATTAAAATCATTATTTAATTGTGCTTCATATATGTTTGTGTCGTATAATTTTTGATATCCAGATGACCCAAAAGAAAAAGCTCCATTGTAATCTTCCTGTAAATCAATATTTTTGTAAAAAGAAAAATCTGGAAATATATACTGATATTTGTCATTTTTATTAGTCACAGCTAGGTTTTCATACATTCTTATTGATGTGCTTATACCAGTATCATCATCTATTTCTTTTTCGAGTTTAAAAAATGATGTGAGTGAACTTGGATTGATATTTGACATTAAAGTATTTGTATCTTTTATGCCATCGAAATCATGAATTTTTAAGTAATTATCATTAGTAACATTTTGAAATTCTAAATCGTACGAAGTTTTATTATTTAAATCTCCACTAATATCAATAAATGTGTGTGTGTTTGTATTTTTTTCATCTCTATTAAAACTAAAGTCTGCAATTAGATTTGAATTTTCAAATGCTTGTCTATATTCGGACTGAAGAATAAAATCGTTATCAGAGTATATTCTTGGATTAATTGTCATGTCTTTCGAATTTGATAAAACATAAAAATATGGAATATTAATCGCTTTTCCTAAATTATCAGAACTTGAGTATACTGGCGTTAAAAATCCAGATTTCCTTTTAACTGATGGGTCTGGGTGATTGAAATATGGAAGAAAAAATACTTTTTTATCAAATACTTTAAACCAAGAATTTTTGTACTCAAATAACTTTTCTATTTTATTGTGTATAAATTCCTCACTTTGTAATTCCCAACCTCTACAATTTTTATTTTCGATGTTGCAAGTACTAAATACTGCTTTTTGTATTATAGTATTATCAGTATTCGAGGTAGCAGACCTACCTTTAAGCAAAGGATCATTGTTTTCATTTCCAAAAAAATTATCAATAAAATCAACTCTAATTTCCTTACCTACCAATTCTTTGGAGACTAAATTTATTTTGGCTTTTTCAAATGTATAGCTGTTATTGTCCTTGTCAATTATATTTGTTGTTTTTGATGATATTATTTCTTTAAATGTGTCAAAAACAAATCCTTCTCTAAAGTTATAAATATTATTAATATTGTCATATACAGTAGTATTTAACTCGCTTAAAATCACCATTAAATTTCTATCATACAAAACGTCTTTTGAATTAATTGTATATTTATTTTCAATCTCGATAAATGTTTTGTCACGTGTTAAAATTGTATTAGAAATTTGATTGTAGATAGCCTGATCACTTTCAATATAAATATTATTTAAATTATCAAAAAACTTAACGTTACCAGTTATGATTAGTTCAGAGTCTAACTTATAATAAATAGCACTATCACCTTCAATTATAATATTTTCGTCAGGTATTTTAGCTACTCCCTTCGTAGCATAAATGATGTTACCATTATTTTTTAATTGAATATTTTTTGAGTCAAATAAAATAGTATTTGCACCAACATTGGTATTAATAAAAATTGTCATAAAAGTAATTATTATTTTTAGTCTAATTTTCATTTAATTTTGTTAATCCTAATGTGCATATTAGAAACATTATAACTTGAGGCAACCATACTGATATTAAAACTGGCAATGTCTCATTTTTTCCAAATAGTATTGAGAAATAATTAATATAATAAAAAACTACTGAAACCAATACTCCAATTACAATTAAGAAAAATTTAGATTTGATAAAATTAAATTTAAACATAAGTAATGCACCAATTATTACTGTTAAAGCTAAGTATATTGGCAGACTGTATATTTTATTAAGATGTAATTTAACTTCTGTTGCAGAATAACCAATAGATTTATAATTTTCTTCTAATTTTATTAATTGTAAAATATTTAACGAACTTAAATTAGAATATAAGTTTGAAATAATTTTTGCATTAAAAGCTGAATTGTAAATAAACTTTTTTGTTGTTTCACTCTTTTTATCATTTGCATATATTTTAACATCTTTCAAAACCCATTGTTTATTTGAGATATCAGCTTGATTCGATACTATAGTGTTTATTAATCTATATTTCTCGTCTAATACAGTAATTATAATTTTCTCAAGTTTATTTTTTTTATAATTTGCTGCATTAATAATGAATATTTTGTTACCAGTTTCACTTTTCTCTTTAATCCATAGCCCACCTTCATTCACTACAGCCAAGTGATTTCCAGAATTTGAGTACTTATATTTTACATTAAGATACAAACTTTTTAAATTTGCTGAGAATGAGTAATAAATTACAATTAAAAGTATTCCGATTATTAAAGATACAACAGATATTATTATTGTTATTTTTAAATTATTTATACCATGACTTCTAAGTAATTCTATTTCATCTCTATCGAATAAATTTATAAAAAAAAACATAACACCCAACAAAAAAATAAAAGGAAGAATTTCAAAAATTATTGATGGAATATTTAAAATCGTTAAAATGATAGGGTAAAAAATGTTAGTTTCTTTGTTTTCAAAATATTTAATTTCTTCAAAAATATTTAAAAAAAAACTTAAAAATATAAATACAATAGATATGATTAAAATATTTTTTAAAAATAATTTAGTTAAATAGTTATAATACCTTTTAAAAATCATAATAAGTTTAATTTAAACCTAGTAAATAAATTTAAAAATAAATAGTAAATAATTACTAAAATTACTGGTAAAAGTAAAATTGAGAACGTTAAAATTGTTGATATAAAAAAAAATCTAAGGCTAATTTGTGATAGAATAATTACAAAAGTGCCTATCAAAAAAATATTTAATTTATGAGATCTAGAAAAAAATTTTTTTTTAGGTTCAATAATTAAACTTGCACTTATTAGAGATATTATAAGAGTATAAAGTGGTAAAATAATTCTCTTATACAGCTCCTCAACAATTGATTTTATTGTTCGAGTATTACAGCTTTCTTTTTCAACACTTATAATTGTTTTATTTTCATCAAAATTTTTATTTGGAAGAATTCCCTCTAAGCAGTTAAATAATTCAAAAGTATTTATTTCCTGGATCTTAGATCTTGTAACTGTCTTTGTTGAAAAATTTGATAAGTCGTAATCTGTTTCTGAAAAATTTAAAGTGAATGCGCTGTCTTGGTTAATATTAGTAATCCCTCCATTGTATAATCTCAAAATATATTTATTTTTTTTTTTTAATATTTTGCCATTTTCTGAAATTATTATTTTTGATTTATTATTTTCTATCTTTTCATTAATATAAATTTTATTTAATTCACCATTATCGGAATATTCCCCAACAAATATTGTAAGATTTTTTACAACATTTATAAACTTTTTTTCAGAAATCAATTTAGGCAAAAAATCTATATTTGACTCTTTAATTAAAATTCTTCCTAAATTTTGTGAATGAGGAACTATGAATAAGTTTAATAATAATTGTAAAATTAAGAAAAATATTGAGAGTCTTAGAATAAAATTTATTAATTGAATCTTTTTTATACCGTTATTCCAAAAAACAATAAGCTCATTAGAGCTATTGTATTTATTAATTACATAGAAAATAGAAATAAAAAAAACAAAAATTATTGTTTTACTGAATATTTTAGGTAAATTTAATGAAACATAATAGAAATATACATTTAAACTGTGTCCGTCATCTGAAACAAGATCTAAAAAGTTTACTGCTTGTATAATCCATACGATAAAAGTAATACTGAATGACGATATCAAAAAAAAATTAACAATATCTAATGAAAATTTACGAAATATTAATTTATCCATTGAAATTTATGTTTTATTAAATATACAACATTATCTAAATAAAATTTCAAAAAAATGAAGCTAAATTTATATTTTGTAAATAAAGTCCCAAAAATCGCAAAGGATAACGAGATTATTCTTTTAACTCAAAAAGTTATAAAAAGTAAAGAGATTAAACAATTAGCAAAATCAGTTTTCAATAATAAACTTTTTTCTGAAGGGA
>MDTB01008198.1_pt1 | contig 11126 bp, 20 predicted proteins | sample 811161 | NCBI WGS metagenome assembly MDTB01 (sample SAMN05326650, study PRJNA326480) | marine metagenome | isolation source: seawater | place: Mediterranean Sea | collected 2009
TATTGCATTTAGTTTATATTTTGCTTCTTGGTCTGTGTTTGGTATAACAGTTGTATCACATTTTATATTGATATTAGCAATTGTGGTTACCGTAGTTACATTTTCAGCAACTGAACAAACATTTAATTTTAAATCAGGTTATCATTCTGCTGATAGACAAAGAGGTTTTACTTATTATAGAGATAAAGATGGTAACGCATACAAAGTTGCTTTGCCAAAGAACGATCCGGGTGGGGAACATGATTAGACCTGAACCAGAAATAATTGTAGAACAAGAGGACGATGGAGATTACGAGAATGATTAATGTGGTCAAAGGAATATTGGTAATAGTATTCATTATATTTTGTTTAATATACACGATAGGTTGGACATGAGAATACATGTAATGGCTGTTATGATAGCATTCATTTGTTGTGGCCTTGTTGCCTACGGAATGTTTGAATGGGATTTTCCTAGAAGATTTTTCTTACATGGTTTAGAATGTAGTGGTGCAATTGGTGGTGGTTGCCAGTGATTGAGATACATACTAAAGAATTTTATTGTGATGGTGAAGAGGGTGACCACCCAAGAGTTTACTATACCATAGATGAAGATACAAATACCAAAACATGTATGTACTGTAATTTGACATACATTTATAGAGAGAGTGAAGTATAACATGACACCTGAAGAAAAAGAGTTGATGGCAAAACAACTACTGTTAATTGAAAAGACCTGTTACCGTATTGAGAGAGACACCATCGAGTTGAGAAAAAAACTCATAGAGTTAGAACAAGAGATTAAGGAACTAAAGAATGCCAACGTATAGATTTGAGAATACAAAGACTGGTGAGATATATGAGGAACTTATGTCCATAGCGGAGATGGAAACATATAAGAAGAAGAAACATATAAACTTACTACCACCAACACAGATGAATATTGTAGGTAGTGTTGGGCAGATAGATAGTAAAACAGATAGTGGTTGGAAAGATCACCTAAATAGAATTGCAGAAAAACACCCAGAGAGTAATCTAGGTAAAAGATATAGAAGACAGGGTGTGAAAGAGTCCCAAACAAAAAATATTTTGACGAAACACAGAGCGAGGGCAAAGAAATAATGCCAATCATGGATACGGAAATGAAAAAAGAGGGTATGATTAAATTCAACTCACTCTTCCCAACATTGTTAACGCAATTCGACCACGAGATTTTATTCCCTGACGAAATGCCTAACATGATAAACACCGTGAGGCAATGGTCAGATGAAGATAACATCATAGGCACAATCGCTCATAAAAATCACATAGACAGACACCCACACTTCAGGTCACTGGCGAAGACTATCCAGACAGTTGCTAGTGTTATGTGTGTTAAGATGGGTTATGAGAGTGATAGTATAGATAATGTGAAGATAAAGGAGATGTGGGCGAGTATATTGAAACCAGATAGTCATAACACCCACGCACCACACACACATGGTAACGGTGTATTCTCTGGCGTCTTCTACCTGAAAGGTGGTAGTGATATCATACTACAGGATCCAAGACCTCAGGTCGCAGTATTGAGACCTAGGGTTATCAATATAAACGAGTACAATATACCAAATCATCATGTGCCATCTATACCAGGAACTGGCATAATGTTTCCTGGATGGTTATCTCACCATGTACCAAGGACAGATGAAGAACGTATATCCGTAGCATTTAATATTATCTTAACGGGTAATTATGGACAAGAAGGGTCTCTAGCAGAATTAAAAATATAAATACAAATAGAAGGTTGCAGTACAATGGTAGGAATATTATATACTGGTGACAGAATCCGAATAGTAAACTGAGCAACCTCTCATAAACAAAGTGAAAACAATATGGTAAGTAAAAAGAAAACATTGGGGATAGGGTCGACAGATTTAAACGACATAAAGCCAATAACAGAAAATCAAAAAGAGGTATTCTCCTCTTATGAAAAAGGTCAAAATCTTTTTCTATATGGTGTTGCGGGAACAGGTAAAACTTTTGTCGCATTATACAATGCACTTAAAGATGTGTTGGACCCAAAATCACCAAGAGAGCGAGTGTACATTGTCCGTTCATTGTTACCAACAAGAGACATAGGTTTCTTACCTGGCGATGAAGAAGACAAGTCATACCTCTATCAAGTGCCATATCAAAACATGGTACGTTTCATGTTCAAACAACCAGATGAAAGGTCGTTTGACCAACTGTATAATAATTTAAGGAATCAAGGCACAGTTGATTTCTTATCAACGAGTTTTTTAAGAGGTGTTACTATTGATAATGGTGTCATCATCGTGGACGAATGTCAAAACTTAAACTTCCACGAATTAGATACAATCATAACAAGAGTAGGACAAGATACAAAAATTATCTTTGCTGGGGACATACAGCAAACAGATTTAACAAAGACAAATGACAGAAACGGGATATTAGATTTCGTAAACATCATGCAACAAATGAAAGAGATGGATTGTATTGAATTTGATATAGGTGATATCGTAAGATCAGGTTTATTAAAATCATATCTCATAAACAAAATTAAGTTAGGGCTCCACTATGAAACATAATTGGCACAAAAGTTTAGAAGTAATATTACACCACGAGGGCGGTTATGTAAATCACCCAAAAGATCCAGGCGGAGAAACAAACATGGGTGTAACAAAAAGAGTATATGAAGAACACGGTGGTACTAAGGACATGAAAGAACTTACCCACGAAGATGTGAACCCTATATACAAAAAAGGTTATTGGGACAAAGTGAAGGGTGACGATTTACCTGATGGACTTGACCTAATGATATTTGACTTTGCTGTTAATGCAGGTCCAGGTCGTGCCGCAAAATTTATCCAACGATTAGTCAATACGACAGTTGATGGTGGCATAGGACCTAACACACTAGGAAAAATCAATGAGTATGTTGCCCATTATGGTTTATCAACAACGATTGAATCCTACTCACTTATGAGACAAAACTATTACGAAAGTCTATCTACCTTTGACACATTTGGTAAGGGTTGGACAAGACGGGTAATGGAAGTAACAGAAAAGGCTAAGGAATGGATATCTTAACACTACACATACTTGCTATTGGTTGTATCATATACCTATCATATAGATATGGCATTTATAGTGAGAAGAAAAGACTTGAAAAGTTTATCAACGAAATGGCAGAATTACAACAAGAATTGAAAAAGAAACCAGATCCTTTCTTTACTAGAAGATAACGCTTGACTTTTGGTCAAGGTTGTGATATAATTATATTATGTTTTTACACAAACCCCCATTAAAAGATTTGCCACCTCTGAAGGCCAAGACCTCAGATGTTGGTAGATTTTATACAAATTTAGAGACTAACGAATCCTATCCTTCCATCACAACGGTACTTGGCGCCCAATCTAAAAAGGGCATACTTGAATGGAAGAAAAGAGTTGGCGAAGAAGTCGCCAATCATATATCAAATCAAGCCGCAACAAGAGGCACAGCAGTACATAACATGGTAGAGGATCATCTAAACAATCTCAATGTAGATGATGTTGAGAAATACAAAAAACAATTTCTACCAAGAATGATGTTTAATGTATTGAAACCAGAGTTATCAAAAATAAATAATATAAGACTACAAGAAGCAGCCATGTATTCAACTGATTATACAGTTGCAGGTCGTGTTGATTGTATTGGTGAGTATGATGGTGTACTATCTGTTATAGATTTTAAAACATCAACAAAAGAGAAAAGTGAATCCTGGATTGAAAACTATTTCATACAAGGTAGTGCTTACTCTCAAATGTACAAAGAACATTTTGGCGAAGAAGTCAACCAGATAGTGATATTAATAACAACTGAGCAAGGCACAACGCAGGTGTTTAAAAAGAACCCTTATGATTACCTTGAGAAATTGGAGAAATATGTTGAAGAATTTTACAAAACTTTACCAGACGAAACCAGTTAGATACATTGTAGGAATATTTCTTATAGGACTATTCATGGCATTTGTTTCTGCTGCTCTCAATAAAGCACAAGCAGAGGACCATCCAATGATTAAAGGATTTCCACCTGGTATGTTAGAACCAGTTATGTTGCCACTCTACTGTGGTAATAGTTCTGAAATGATAACACTTACGACAATGCAGTTTGGTATGAAGTATATTACATCTGGTGAAGTGAGAAAAGGTGGGCAGATTGATGGTGACTTACTGGGTACAATGTCTTTCTGGTATAACGTAGAAGAAAACAGAGGTGTATATTATATGACGCTACGAGACGCACAGTTTACCTGTTTGTTGTCTTATGGTGTAAATTTAAAATTTGACATAGATGGTATGTTAGATATAGTTAATGAAAAAATGGAGTAATAATGAAACAAAGTGAAGCGTTTTATCGTCTATTAGAGAACATGAAACAAGTCCATGATATGAAGCGCCACGATTATGCTTCTAAAGAAGATGTGTTTAAAAATTTTAGAACATGTGAAATGGGTGGTATACCTGCATGGAAAGGTGCCGCAATAAGAATAGGTGATAAGTTTAGTCGCCTGATGTCTTTTGTAAAACAAGAGAAGTTAAAAGTAAAAGATGAAAGTATTAGAGACACATTAATTGATATGGCAAACTATGCCATCATATGTGCAATACTATATGATGAGGAAAAGAATAAGTGAACATAAATTTTTACTGTCCCTTCCATGACGCATTAGATCATAAACCCTATCCAATAGGTAAGATAATGCCAGAGTGGTACAAGAACTTACCACCATTTTTCAATAGACAGAGGAATGATAGAACCGTTAGGGTTTGCCTACCATTTGCTGACGCCATGTCTTCTGGTTACTGTATACCATTACCAATGGATCTAAAACTCACAAAGAAAGACAAAGGTTTTAGTTATGACTTTGGTATGATTAACACACAGTTTGGTGAGACACATGGTAACCTAGAGATAGGTTTTGACCTACACGCTAAACAACAGGCAGAGGGTATGCCAATACCACCTGGTCACTTTGATATTGTTTGTAAGATAATAGTACCTTGGATCGTTACGACACCACCTGGTTATAGTTGTCTATTCACACCACCAATGAATAGAGAAAGAAAATATTTTGAGATCATATCTGGTATAGTTGATACAGACAGTTACAGAGGTAATCAAAACTTCCCAATGTACTTGAAAAACTGGGACGAGAGTAAAGGACCATTTAAGGAACTACTGATACCTGCGGGCACACCTATTGCCCATGTGTTTCCATTTAAGAGAGAGAAGTGGAAAATGACCATAGGAGAAAAACCACCTGGTTACAATAAAGATAAGTGGAAGATAAGTTTCTTCTCTAACTGGGCTCACAATTACAGAAATAAAAACTGGACAAAGAAGGAATATAAATGACACCCAAACAATTTGCATTACTAATAGAGAAAAGAGCAAGTCAGAAAAGAATATCACATATGGACGCCGTGTTAGATTATTGCCTCGAGAAAGAGATAGAACCAGATCAAGTGACACATTTAATAAACAGAAACTTAAAAGAGAAGATAAAGATGAACGCCCAAGAATTAAACTTTTTACCAAAGACGGCAACACTACCAGTATAATGCAAGAAGGGTATGAGGCATATAAAAAGTATCTGGCACTAAAATTACATTTTACCAAGGACGATTATGATTTTCACAAATTTAATGGACAGACTAAAGCGAAGTATGAAACGTTTATCAAACGTAATGATAAGTATTTTTTTGTTAAGGCTGCCAGAAAGTATGGCGATAGTATTGTGGACTTTTTTGTTAGCAATTTTGTTAATACTAAGTCGCCTTATATAAAAGATTTTAACAATGACGCCTACTTAGATAGGCAGAAACGAATTGATGGTATCACATATTATTTTAAGACAGATATGGAACAACTGATGAGAAAATCACAGGGTGACTTTAACAAGATATTTACGATTACGAGAGGTCAACACCCGATACTGATAAAGACATATCTAGCGAAAAGAATAAACTTGGAGACCCTATGTGTCCTGCAAGATATATTAAACTATGTGAGAGATTTTGATAAACATATTTCTGACACAATCATATGGCCACAGTTGAAGACAAAAATTTTAAAGTATAAACCATTTATAAACTATAACCAAACAAAACTAAAACTAACATTGAAAGAATTATTATGAACTTATTTGTATTAGGTAATGGTGAGAGTAGAAGTGGCATAGATGTTGAACTACTAAAGACAAAGGGTAAGGTATATGGTTGTAACGCCATGTTTAGAGAACATGAACTTGATGGATTAATCGCTGTTGACCCGATGTTAGAACATGAGATATACCAATCTGGTTATGCACATAAGAACCCATGTTACTTTAGGAGTTGGGACTATATGCCTGCTGACCATTATGATATGATGAAAGAGGCACAGACTGGTCAGATGAAGAACCCTAACATAAGAGAATGGAAGTATAACCCAGATGGACACTATCTATCATTCGTCATACACGGCACCGCCGCAATAGACACAGAAAGAAAAACAGATAGATGGAAGGGTGAGGGATTTGAAAATGTCTATATCTCATGGTTATATGGTAAAGACAAGATTAAACAATTAAAAGAAGTTATGGACGATTATTATGGTGCTACATGGGAAGGCGAACATAGAGGTCCAGAAGACCCAGGGTGGTCATCAGGTGCTACGGCCATGTACGTTGGTTGTAAAGTAGAACAACCCAAGACTTGTTATCTAATAGGCATGGACATGTACAGTACCACTGATTTTATAAATAACTTATACAAGAACACACATGGGTATCTCAACTCAGACGAGTCCTCAGTAACCCCACAGAATTGGGTTATACAAATGGGCAGAGTTATGGTGAGATACAAAGATATTCAATTTGTTAAGGTGAACCCAGAAGGTAATTCTCAGGTATCTGAGAGAATGTTACAATGGGATTCCTTACCAAATTTGACTTATCAACATACCAAAGAATTTATTTCACATTTAGGGCTTGACTTTTAAGTCAGAATGTGTTATAATAGAGTTATCATTTAGCAGAATTATAGTGGTTGCAACCATTGTATCGTTCTGGCTGAACAACGCTTAAGAGGGCGTAAAGTATACCTGCGGAGGGTTAGGGCCGACTGGCTGAAGACACCAAGGGTAGTTTATTAGTAGGGACCATCTTCTTAGGAATCTGGACTCTTCCTGAAAAATTGTGGGTATTCCACCAGGTAAATCCCACGAACGGCTAAATGATAATTATTTACAATATAAGGTGAAAACTTGTATATATAATAAAGTCGATTATATAGACACATACAAATACAACGAATACAAGGAGAATATATGTCATTCGCAAACTTAAAGAGAAGTCGAGGTAACTTCGACAAACTAACTAAAGAATTAGAAAAAGTTACACAACCTACAACTAATCAAAACTCCTCAGACGATACAAGATTTTGGAAACCAGAACTGGATAAGACTGGCAATGGTTATGCTGTTATAAGATTTTTACCTGCTGTTGAAGGCGAAGAACTACCATGGGCAAGAGTATGGTCACATGCTTTTCAAGGACCTGGTGGTTGGTATATTGAAAATAGTTTAACTACAAATGGTCAGAAAGATCCAGTGAGTGAAGAAAATTCTAAACTATGGAACACTGGTGCAGATAGTGATAAAGAGATTGCTCGAAAGAGAAAAAGAAAATTATCTTACTTCACTAATATTGTTGTAGTATCAGACCCAGCACACCCAGAGAATGAGGGTAGAGTATTCTTATATAAATTTGGTAAGAAAATTTTTGATAAGATTACAGAATCCATGAAACCTGAATTTGCTGACGAACAGGCAATCAACCCATTTGACTTTTGGGAAGGTGCCAACTTCAAATTAAAAATCAGAAAGGTCGATGGTTACTGGAACTATGACAAATCTGAATTTGAAGGACCAAGTAAAGTAAAAGAGACAGACGAAGATATAGAGGCATTGTGGAAAACACAATATCCTCTCAAAGATTTTTCTGCTCCCTCCAACTTTAAATCTTATGATGAACTAAAAGCGAAATTTGAAAGAGTTGTTTACGGGACAGGAAAAACAGCGACCGCAGACGAGATTGATATCCCTGCTGCTGCCGTTGAACCAGTTGTGGAAGCGAAAGTAGAACCATCGCCACCTACTGTAGGTGCACCTGAAGTGACTACTCCCCCTAGTGCTCAGGACGAAGATGATACAATGAACTACTTTTCTAAATTAGTCAACAATTAATCTCTCCTGTTGAGACCACAACAATCGTCCATGCTCTGTTACTAAATAGAGCATGGACTTATTTTTTGATATATTAACACAATTTGGATTACCCGTTGCGGCTGCTGCCGTTATGGGTGTTTTCATTTATATAATCCTGAAATATATACTATCTGGTGTTGTTGGACAAGTCAGTACAATAGACATGTTGATATCAGCATTAGACAATCGAATTAAAACAATGAACCATGATATGATTAAACTAGACATATTAATAAGTAGTGCCTTAAACTTACGCCCCGATTTGGACAGAGTATCCAGGGCAGATGGTAAAGCAGACGCCAGAAAAGATTAATGGTTGAGGTAGAGGTAACATCGCCTATTATTGAAATGTTAAATCAATATGGGTTTGCCACAGTTGCGGCAATCGCCATGGGTTACTTCATATTTTTCATCTACAATTACATCACGGGTAACATCATTGAGAAACTAGACAAGGCACAGATTACTACCATCGCATTGATAGATAGGATCAGAATGCTAGATAACGACCTTATAAGACTAAGGTCTAAATTAAACACAGTACTGGAGATGAGAGAAAATGAACAAAGACAATCGAATAACCAACGTAGAGAACCAGATAGAATACCTGAAGAGCCTGAAGACTAGTGGCATTATTATAGGATCAACCGTACTACTTGTTTTTGGAGTAGTTATAATTATTAGTTGGCTTCAATAGTGACATATGATATTCTAAATTTATGGCCCATACCCATCTACAAAAAAAATATAGGCATAAAATCAGAATGGAAAGATGTAGTCAATAGTTTAGATTGGAAGAAAATGAAAAGTGGTTCTGGTCAAGTTACAGAAACATTATCACTATTAGAAGACGAGAGATTAGTAGAACTTAAAAATCTTACATTACTGGCTGCACACGAATACGCTGAACATCATTTTAGAATTAAGAATAAATTTAAAATCATATCATCGTGGGCATTGAAAACACAACCAGAAGAGATCGCTGGTTTTGGTGAGTTTCACAATCACGGTAATTGTGTGATGAGTGCCAGTTACTACTTTGAGAGAACACCAGAAAGTGGTGGTATATCTTTCAAAAGACCTATGACCAATCCAGTGTTGGCACATAACTTTGAGTTTGAGATAGATGAAGATAATCCAGAAAATGTGCAACAAGTAAACGTTGAACCAGAAACTGGTGATATATTGTTTTTTCCTAGTTACCTAGAACATATGCCCCTAGTCAATAAGTCTAATATAGAGAGATTGAGCATGGCCATAAACTTTTTTCCTGACAGACTTTCCTACTGGTCATAGACCAAATATAATATAAATAGTAGTATGAACACACTAGCAAAATTAGTGTTAGGATTTGTTACTATTTTTATAGTGAGTCCTGGCATTACAAGTGAATTAACACACAATTTTTCCAACCCATCATTTTCTGGATCTGGATATTCTACCCATGTTCTTTCACTTGAACAATTAAGATACAGTAGGGAGAAAAACGTCAAGGACGATATCAAGTCCGCGGCTGCGGCTGCCAAGCGTGACGAAAATAATACCACAATCAATAAGTTTATTAAGAACGTTGAGAGTAGGATATATGCCAACTTGTCCAAACAGTTGGTCGACAATATGTTTGGTACTGAATGTGATACCAATTGTGAAACATCAGGTACTGCTACAGTAGAGGGTTCTACAATCTACTGGGTCAAAGATACCACCACAGAAATGATTACACTAACTATTACATCGCCAGATGGTACAACAACGACAATGACCGTGCCTGTAGGTGATTTCAAGTTTTAAGATGTCTATAACATTCCCACATGTGGCTGCCGTGGTTGCGGTCTTATGTTTCCTAGGTGGTTGTGCTTCAACCAAATCTGATAGTGTATTCTATGGTGAGACACCATACACACTAGAAACAGATACAATGAAAAGGTTAAATAAAATACCTGATCTAGGTCAACCACAAATTACGATTGCAGTTTATAACTTTCCTGATAGAACGGGACAAAGAAAACCTAACGATAGATTTTCTCAACTATCAACGGCAGTAACACAGGGACCAGAGGCATGGGTTATCAACGCTTTAAAATCAGTTGGTGGTCCTAACCCATGGTTTATTGTATTAGAGAGACAAGGGTTAGATGCCATAATTAAAGAGAGACAACTTATAAGAAGTACAAGAGAACTATATGATGGAGAGAGTGACGTAAAAAATCAATTACAACCTCTAAAGTTTGCAGGACTAATAATAGAGGGTGGTATTGTAGGATATGACTCTAACATTACATCTGGTGGTGTTGGTGCAAGATATTTTGGCATTGGAGTTAGTGAACAATATCGTACAGACCAAGTAACAGTTTCGATAAGACTTGTTGCGGTACAAACAGGTGAGATATTATTATCCACATCAGCAACAAAGACTATCGCAAGTTATTCAAGTGGCGGTGATGTATTCAGATTTTTAGATATGAGTACGAAAGCGCTTGAAGTAGAAACTGGTGTCGCAACAAACGAGCCAGTCAACTACGCCATAAGAACTACAATCGAACACGCTGTACATAATTTAATTTATGAGGGTATCGACAAGGGATTATGGAAATTTAAAATAGAGGAGTAAAGTAATGTACGCTAAATTAATCGTAATATTAATGTTATTGGCACTACCGGTAAGTGCTAACGATATATATGTGACACAATCTGGTGCAACGCTTGACCTCGACATTACCCAAGACGGACAAAACAATACTGTAGGTAATAGTACAACCGCTTCAAGCGTGATTGGTGCTACTACCACTATCGACATTGATCAGGTTGGTAATAGTAACGTTTTAAAGTTTGATGTAAACGGTGCAACTTTCACA
>MDTB01019008.1_pt1 | contig 11126 bp, 10 predicted proteins | sample 811161 | NCBI WGS metagenome assembly MDTB01 (sample SAMN05326650, study PRJNA326480) | marine metagenome | isolation source: seawater | place: Mediterranean Sea | collected 2009
AATTATACTAACGTCAAATTTTTGGTAGCGAGGGGCGGATTCGAACCGCCGACCCCAGGCTTATGAGTCCTGTGCTCTAACCAACTGAGCTACCTCGCCATTTTTGTAATTTATAAAGGTATTAAAGATTGATTCAATGTTTTTTTTAGAAAAATCTAAAGAAAAATCTATTTTTAAGTCTTTTAAAAAAGTTGTTTTGATCTGCAAATACTGGTTCTTCTGTATTCGGTCTTTTTTTCCAAACAGCGTGAAATAATTTTCTTTTTTTTAATGTTACAGGCAAAATATTTTTCTCTTTTATATAATAATAAATTGCGATTGATTTTCTTTTTATATTATTTGGGCAAGCAATAGGATCAGGAAACCCATGATTAGACTCTTTGTCGGTTCTAAAAATTACACAATTATTAATTTTAGGAGATATTTTTTTTTTACATTCTGTCATATCTTTATCCCAAAGTTCTAAAGAACCTTTCCATTCATCTTTCCAATCAGAATTTAAATACAGTAATAGATTTAAAACCCTTCTTTGTTTTGATTTTCTTTTGTAAAGAAAATCACTATGAATTTTTAAATGACCACCATTAAATGATTGATGCATTCCTCCTCCTGTTAAAAGCCAATCTGGCTCAATACCTTCAATTTGGAACTTATTTTCAAGAATTTTAATAAACTCTTTTGAGTAAAAAAATTCTACAATCTTTTTTATTGTAGATGGGAGTTTTGAATAATCATTAAAACCACTTTTCAATTTTTCATATCTTTGATTTTGTGAATTTACTAATTGATCAAATGTTTCAAATTCCAATTCAGCACTTTTTACAATATTGTCAGGTAAAAAATTTCTTACAATTGTATGATCGAAAGGATCTTTTTCAACAATAATTTTTTTACTAATATTATTAATAAGATTTAACATGTCATTAATTTATCATATTTTATCTATTTATGAAAAAAAATTAATCCTTGATTTTAAAAGCTAAAAAAGCATCTCCGTATTCAACTAGATTTGGATACAATTCTTTCAAGCTAAACCCGCCAGTTGAAGGGATTATTATAAACTGTTCTCCATCAGCAATATACGAAGTTGGCGGTGCTGATCCTATAAAAGGCAACTTATAAGACCACAGTTCTTGACCTGTGTCAGAATCAAATGCCCTAAACATTTTATCTAATGTGCCACCTACAAATATAAGACCTCCTGATGTTGCTGTTGCACCACCAAAATTATCGGTACCTGTTTTATTTTTAAATTTTGAACTCAATTCCTCATGATGACCTAAAGGAACCTTCCATAAAATTTTACCTGTGTTTAAATCTATTGCGTTAAGTGTCCCCCAAGGTGGTTTTATACCTGGAAAACCATTGGTATCAAATAATGGCTCAGATTTTATAGCATTTGTTTTGTATTTAAGACCTTTTTTAATATCTTGTGACTCATAAACTCTTAATATATTTGGTGTTTGATTTGAAGTTACGTAAGCAACATTTTTATAAGGATCTATAGATGCACCGGGCCATTGAGCGCCACCTCCTAAACCATAAGCGATAGTAGGTTTCCCAATTTCGTGTGATGGAAAAAAACCATAGTTGGATTTTTTAACAATTGACATAATATATTCTCTGTCTTTTATAGATATATTTGTTACATCTTCTAAACTAAATTCAGATTTTGCAAAAGGTTCTGGTATTTCTAAAGAAGGTTGATATTTGCAGGTTCTTTCTCCAGGGAAAGTCGATGCAGGTGCTATTTTCATTCTATAGTCAAAAATAGGTTCGCCAGAAAAACGATCTAGAATGATTGTATTACCTAATTTAGTAAACGCTATCAACACATCGATTCTTTTTCCATCCTTATTTATTGTTGTTAATACTGGAGGGGCAGCTATATCGTAATTCCAAAGATCGTGACATGTTTCTTGAAAATACCAAAGTAATTTTCTATTTCTTATATCAAAAGCAATAATACTGTCTGAATACAAGTTTTTTCCTGGTCTTAAAACACCCACGTAATATGGTCTAGAGTTTCCAGTCGTCAAAAAAAGTAAACCGTTTTTATTATCTGAGGAGATTCCTCCCCACGGATTTCCACCAGAAAAATCTCTAAAATTAACAATTTTTTTATCTCTTTTTCTTAAATAATATTTCCATTGTATTTTCCCATTATAAACATCATAAACCTCAATAGCTGGTCTTGTAGTTCCAATAATAATATAATTATCAATTATAGTTGGGGTCATCGGAGAAGATCCGCTTTTTACAATGCCTTTATTTCCAAATTCTGTAATAAGTTGACCGGTTTTAGCGTTTAGAGCTATTAATTGGTCATCATTCGTAAAAAAAAGTTTCAACAAATCGTTTTTTTTATCTTTCCACAATAGAAGTCCTCTTTTAGCTGCATGAGCACCCCTTTCAACTTTGTATTTCCAAACTAGCTTTCCAGATTTTCCATCTAAACAAACTATATTGTTACCAGGTGTTGGAAAATATACATATCCTTCATAAACTACAGGATTAGCTTGAATCCCTTTTTTTCCATCAGAAGAATTATAAATCCATGCCAGCTCTAACTTTTCTATATTTTCTTTATTAATTTTTTTGAGATCGGAAAATCGTGATGAAGTATAACCTCCATGACTTCTCATCCAATTTAATGAATTTTTTTCTACATCTTGAATTTTAGTTCCAGGCTTAAAGTTGTTTAATTTTGCAGGAATAACTTTAGTTTGAGGAAGATTTTTTCTAATTATTGGATCTTCTACAGTCCAGAATTCTTTTTGATCTTTAAAAAGCTTATATTTAATTAAATAATAATATCTTTCATAAAAAGGAAGTATTTTTTTTACTTTTTTACTATTTATATTATTGATGCTAAATGTAATTGAGTTTCTATTTAAATAACTAGAGTCATAAGAAGCTAAATCGTACAAAATAAAAGAAGTGAATAAAAATAAAACGAAAATAAATATTTTTAATAAAAAACCTATATATTTCATATAATTTATAGCATTTATGATTTTAAGACTTACCTAGTATTTATGTATAGTTGGATACATTCTAAATGTAAAAGGTAATTTTGTCGGATTTAATATTTTATTAACATTATTTGATAGAAAAAAATTTCCAATTCTCGCATAGGACAAATTTGCACAGCTACTATATTCTGAAAACCAGAAAGATGTAAATCTTTCAGCCAAAAAAGCTGGGAGCCTTGTATTATAATTATTTAACAAATTTTTATTTTTACAATAATCAAAACATTTTTCTAACCAAGGAAAGATGACTTCACAATAATTATTAAACAAATGAACTTTTGTTATGAACATGTTTAATGGGTATAAAACATTTGAGTTAAGATTTTCTCTAAATTTTTTTTGTATTTCTAAATCAAGAAATTGGATACAATTTTCTAAAATTGACTTTCCATGAATTTCATCAAAATCATTTAAAATAGTTTTTGATTTAAAAATAATTGGTTGTACCTGAACTGTCTCATAGTCATTTAAAAAATTATTTCTATCTTTTAGAAGGTGTGAGTAAAGATTATCAAAAGATTTTTTTTGTTTAGTGTCGTACAATTTGTCCAACCAAAACTTTCTATAATGGCAATTACCAATTAAGTCATCTTTGTTTAATGCATCAATTTTATTTTTCCAAAGCCAATATAAAGCGGTCATTTCACCATAATAAGGATTTAGGTTAGAAATATTTTTACCTTTTTTTTCAGTTATCCAGTTTGCCGGAAAATTATGGTCCCCTAGACCTATTGGAGTTATACATTCAGGTAAATCATCTAGGATCTTAAAATATTTAATTGAACTACAGTATATTTGAAGTTTTTGCATCAATTTTAAAAATTATTTTAAATACATAGATATTATTTTATTTTTCTTATCTGTTAGAGTATATAAGTTCTAAAATGAAATTAATATCAACTAATTTTGAAGGTTTAAAAATAATAGAATCAAGAATATTTAAGGATAATAGAGGATATTTTAAAGAAAATTTTAAACAAAATTTTTTTTCTAACAAAAAATTTATTTTTGGATGCTTATCAAAATCAAAAAAAAATGTACTAAGAGGTCTTCATGTTCAAACAAAAAAGGCTCAAGGAAAATTTATATCTGTAATGAAAGGTTCTATTTTTGATGTTGCGCTTGATTTAAGAAAAAATTCAAGAACTTTTGGAAAACACTATAAAATTTTATTATCAGCAAAAAATGGAAAATCTATTTTTATTCCTCCTGGTTTTGCTCATGGATTTTTAGGATTAGATAATGAAAATATAGTTTATTATTTTAATACTAATTATAGATCAAAAAAAAATGAAGAAGGAATACTGTGGAATGATAAAAATTTAAAAATTAATTGGCCATGTAAAAGTCCTGTCGTTTCAAAAAAAGATAAATCGAATATTTCTTTTGAGGAATTTAAATTCAAATACAAAATAAAAAATTAAAATGAAATGTAAAGTTACAGGTGAACTAATTAAACCCTTTATGAGCTTTGGAAAAATGCCCTCTGCAAATGGTTTTTTGGAAAAAGAAAAGTTTAAAGACGAAGTATTTTACGAAATGGAAGTAGGTTTTTCAAAAAAATGCCATTTGCTCCAACTCAATGAATTTCCAAAACCCGAAAATATTCATAATGAAAATTATCCATTCTATACTTCTTCTTCGAATTATATGATAAGCCATTTTAATCAATTTTCAGAATGGTTAAAAAAAAAATATTTATCCTTAAGTTCAAATTCAAAATTAATTGAAATAGGTTCCAATGATGGAACTTTACTTAAAAACTTTAATAATACAAATACACAAGCCATTGGTTTTGAACCTTCAGAAAGTGTTGCTAAAATTTCATTAAAAAATAATGTAAATACTTTAAAAGTATTTTTTAACACTGACACAATTAATGAAGTAAAAAATTTTAAAGGTAAAACTGACGTAATTTGCTCAGCAAATGTAATTGCTCATATACCAGATCTTAAAAATGTGATGGAGTCAGTTGATTTATTGCTCACAAATAAAGGTGTTTTTGTTTTTGAAGATCCTTATTTGGGCTCAATGTTTTCTAATGTTTCTTATGACCAAATTTACGATGAACATATTTATTTATTTTCTTTAAGTTCAGTTAAAAAAATTGCAAATTTATTTGACTTTGAGCTAATTGATGCCATTAAACAAATGACTCATGGAGGTTCTATGAGATATGTTATAGGTAGAAAAGACCAACATAAAATATCTGAAAATGTAAATACTTTATTAAATTATGAAAAAGAAAATAAATTAGATGATTTAGAATCTTGTTTAAATTTTAAAAAAGATTGTGAAAACTCTAAAATAAATACAATTAATTCTTTAAAAGAAATGAAAAAAAAAGGTAAAAAAATTTGTGGATACGGAGCGACTGCAAAAAGTTCTACTATCCTAAATTATTGTAAACTTGGCATAGAAACAATTGATTTTATTTGTGATACAACAAAAGAAAAAATAGGAAAATTTTCCCCAGGATCACATATACCAATCGTTTCGGTTGATCATTTTCATAAAAATAATCCCGATATTGCTTATTTATTTGCTTGGAATCATAAAAATGAAATTTTTCAAAAAGAAAAAGATTTTATTAAAAAAGGAGGAGAGTGGTTTTCTCATGTTGACTTACAAAAATAGAATAATAGTAACTGGTGGTACGGGTAGATTTGCACAAGAATTAAAAAAAATTAAAAGTAAGTATAAAGTTTTTTTTCCAAAAAAAAACAATTTAAATATTCTTAAAATAAGAACAATTGAAAAATTTATAAAAAGGATTAAGCCAAAATATTTTATTCACTTAGCTGGTCTCTCAAGACCGATGAGCATACATGATAAAAATATAAATAAGAGTATAGATTTAAATATCATAGGAACAGCAAATATTGTTAAAGTATGTTCAAAATTTAACATTAAATTAATATATTTTTCTACGAGTTATGTGTATCCAGGAATTAAAGGAAATTACAATGAAAAAGATCCAATTCTTCCTATAAATAATTATGCATGGTCAAAACTTGGTGGTGAAAGTTCCGTCCAATTATATAAAAATTCGTTGATCTTAAGAGCTTGTATGACTGAAAAGCCTTTTCTACATAAAAAAGCTTTTAAAGATTTCATTACAAATTTTGTTTTTCACGAAGTGCTTGCAAAAAATATATTTAAATTAATTAATAAAAAAGGGATAATCAATATCGGTGGTAAATCTCAAAGTGTCTATGATTTTGCTAGAAAATATAATCCAAGAATTAAAAAAATTTCTGCTAAAAAAGTTTTTGGATCTAAATTTCCTTTAAAACAATCAGTTAATATTTCAAAATATAAAAAAATTATAAGTTGATACTAGGTCTGCGAGATGATTTCATTAAAAAGTAGGAATTTAATAAACCTTTAATTTCCGAAATGTGTAATGAAACTTGTTTAAAATCTCCAATAACTAAATATTTTACAGAATATTTTAACGCTCTTATTAAATTTGGAAAAGTTTTACTTAAACCGTAAAAATATCCATAATGTTTCTGATAAAAATAAAACTTCGACCAACAATAATGCCAGCATCTATTTAAGTTTATTTCATGAGTAAATTTTCTATTTATTGATGAATGTCCGAAGTGGTTTACTAAAGCTTTGTTAATTAAATATAGGTTTAATTTTTTTTCTTTGCACCTTAAAAAATAATCGTACTCTTCAAAGTATAAAAAAATATTTTCGTCAAAATACCCAATTTTTTTAATTTGGGACATGTTAAATAGCATTACGTAACCAGCAACAAATTTTATTTTATGAAATTTATCATTTTTTTTATAATTATAAAAAATATTTTTAGGGTAATTTGTTTTTTTTTCTCTAGGCACTATTATAGCAAATTTTTTAATTTGATTAGCACTTTCAATTAATTTAGAAATCATTTTATCTCCGACTTTTATATCTACGCTCAAATGTAAGGCGTATTTTGTTTTTGTTGATTTTAAACCTAGATTTATACCACCGCCAACTCCCAAATTTTTTTTAGGTATAATTACTTTTAAATTTTTATATTTAGACTGTAACTTTTTTTTAATACTTTCTCTAAGGGAGTTTTCAATAATAATAATTTTAATTTTTCGGTCTATTTGTTTTATTAAATTTTCAACTAAATCAGAGTGATAAGTTACAATTATAATTGTTAATTGTTTATAATATGTTGAAAGTTTCATAGATCATTTATTAAATATAAATTATCTTGTATACAAGAATTAAATTAGAGATTTTTACTAATAGTAAATATCGTTGTTGTTATAAATAATGAAGAAATTAATACTTGTAAATATTTTTATAATACTTTTTATTCTCATTTTTTTTGAAGGAGCTGCAAACTTTTTTAAATTATCAAATTTAATGGGTATCGAACGAAACCTTATAAAAAGTAAAGGAGAAGATAATTATTTTTTTAAAAGTAATTCTTCAGGAATTGTTTTTGATAAAATTGTTTTTACCGATGAAAAAGGATTTAGAGTTCCTTATAGGGGATTTAAATACCAACAAGAAAAACCTTCAATAATTTTTTTTGGTGACAGTGTTACATTTGGCAATGGAATTAAAGAAGAAAGAACATTTGTCGGTAAACTTCGAAATGAATTTAAAGATATAAATTTTTATAATTTTTCCTTGCCAGGCTATCAGATAAATCATCACAGAAATAATTTCTTGTTTTTAAAAGATATCAAAAAAATAAAGCAGATTTATTATGTTTATACTCTTAATGATCTAGATCAAAAATCTAATTTAAAAAATAATCAAAAAAATAAAAAACAAATTAATAAAAAAAATTTCATAGATAAAATTAAAAATAATTTAATTTTTAATAGAATTAATTATTATTTAAGAAATAAATCATATACTTATATGTTTATTAAAGGTACATTTACCGATCCATCTAAAAGATGGTTTATGTATGATAGCAAATTATATAATAAAAGTTTAGAATCTTTAGATAACTTTTTTGAAGATTTCAAAAATTATTCAATTTCTAATAATTTAAAACTTAAAATCATAATCATGCCATATGAATTTCAAACAAGAAAAAATAACTGCATAAAAGAACATTTATTTCCACAAAATAATGTAATTAAAATTTTATCAGAAAAAAAAATTGAGTTTTTTGATTTTACTAGTAGTTTTTGTAATTCAGTTAAACCAAAAAAATTATTTTATAAATTTGATCCTATGCATTTATCAAATGAAGGTCACGAAATAATTTTTAATAAATTTAAAAATGAAATTAATTAAATTAAAAAACTTGGCTTGCAGGAATATAATCAAGTTTAAATGCTTCGGCCACTCCCTTGCAGGTAATTTGACCTTTGTAAACGTTTAGTCCAGCTAAATAATTTTTATTTTCTTTTAAAGTTTTTTTATAACCTTGCGCAGCTAATTTTAATAACATTGGAAGTGTAGCTTTATTCAGAGCCATAGTTGAAGTTCGCGGAACTCCACCGGGCATATTAGCAACACAATAATGTACTACATCATCAACTATATAAGTTGGTTTAGCGTGAGTGGTTGGTTTACTTGTTTCTACGCAGCCTCCCTGGTCAATGGCGACATCAACGATCACTGAACCACGTTTCATTGATTTTATCATTTCTTTTGTTACTAATTTTGGCGCTTCGGCACCAGGTATTAAAACTCCACCAATCAAAAGATCGCATTCCGAAATTAATTTTTTTAAATTAACTTCTTCACTATAAACTGGAATTATTTTATTTCCAAAAAACTTTTGTAATTGTTCAAGTCTTTTTTTTGATTTATCTACAACAAAAACTTTTCCTCTCATTCCAGTTGCTATGATAGCAGCATTTTCACCAACTACTCCGCCACCTAAAATTACAACGTTTGCTGGTTCAACACCTGGAGCGCCTCCTAATAATAGACCTCTTCCCTTTTGATTTTTCTCAAGTGAATGTGCTCCAGCTTGCACAGACATTCTCCCAGCTACTGCGCTCATTGGTGCTAATAATGGTAGACGACCGTTGTCATCTGTTACTGTTTCATAGGCTATACAAATTGATTTTGTTTTAATTAAACCCTCTGTGAGATTTCTTGCAGCGGCTAAATGAAGGTATGTATAAATTATTTGATCTTGTCTAATCATTTTTACCTCATTCATTTGAGGCTCTTTAACTTTAACAATTATTTCAGAATTTTTAAAAATCTCTTCAGGTTTTTTAACGATCCTGGCGCCTGCATTTTGATAATCTTCGTTACTAAAACCTGCTTCAAAACCTCCATCAAATTGAACTAAAACTTTGTGACCTTCACCAGTTAGCGTTTTAACACTTTCTGGAGTGAGACCTATTCTATGCTCTTGAAGCTTAATTTCTTTTGGAACTCCTATTATCATTTATGATTTTGAGTAATTAGATATACCCGTTCTTAATTTTTCTATAATTTCATCGATATGTTTTTTTTCACAAATGAATTGAGGTGCTATGATTAAATTATCTCCTGTATTTTTAAAGTTAACGCCAACATCGTAACAGTGTTTAAATACTTGATATCCTGCTTTTCCAGGCTTATCTTTCATTTTTATTTCAATTCCACCCATCATACCATAACCCCTTATACTCACTATTTCTTTCAAATCTTTTAAAGATTGAAGTCCATCTTGAAGATAAGGTGACATTTCTTTTGCTCTTTTAAAAATATCTTCTTTGTCGAAAATATCTTGCACTGCTAATGCTGCGGCGACAGCTACTGGGATACCAGAATAAGTATATCCATGAAATAATTCAGGCGTTCCCTCTGGTGCAGAAGAAGCATCTAAAACAGAGTCATAAATTTCTTCTTTTACAGCTACCACTCCCATTGGTACTACTCCATTAGTTGTTGCTTTTGCCATTGTCATTATATCAGGCTTAACATTCCATTCTTGAGCTGCAAACGCAGATCCTGTTCTTCCCCATCCCGTTATCACTTCATCAAAAATTAATAATATTCCATGTTTATCACAAATTTCTCTTATTCTTTTTAAGTATCCTTTTGGAGGTACCAAAGTTCCAGTTGATCCCGCAATAGGTTCAATTATACAAGCAGCAATATTTTCTCCACCAAAATTCATTGCTATTCTCTCTAGATCTTCTGCCATCTCTACGCCTGTTTCAGGTTGTCCTTTTACAAATTTGTGTTCCGGTAAATGTGTATGGCGCATGTGTTGAACTCCTGGCATTAAAACACTTGCAAATGTTTTAACGTTATTTATCATTCCTCCAACGGTAGTAGCTCCAATATTCATTCCATGATATCCTCTTTCACGTCCTACAAATCTAAATCTTTTAGAGTCACCTTTTGCTCTATGATAAGCAATAGCAATTTTGATTGCTGTTTCCACAGCAGTAGATCCACAAATTGTATAAAATATTCGATTTATTCCCTCTGGAGTTTTTTTAGCTATTCTAGTAGCTAATTCAAAGGATCCGCCATAGCCTTGGTTAAACGGTTGGCAGTAATCTAATTTATCTAATTGTTTTGAAACTGCCTCAGTTATTTCTTTTCTTCCGTGACCAAGAGGATTACAAAACAATCCTGAGCTAGCATCTATCATTTTTTTTCCTTCGTGATTAGTTAAATAAACACCTTTAGCATCAGTTATTAATCTAGGATTTTTTTTAAAATTTTTATTATCTGTAAACGGCATCCAGTGCTCGTTTAAGGAATTTGGTATATTAGTTCTATTTGATGAGCTCATTGATGAAAGTAGTAGACAATTGTTAAATTAAATCAAGAAATATTATATACAACCTTTAATTGAACTCAAAAAGGACGTGTTTGAGTTAAAAGTATTGTTTAAGTTGATTAATAGAGACAGCAAATACTTAATGGTTCTTGTTTACTTAAGGCCAAAATTCATTTTAAATCTTAATAATTAACAAACTACATAGGGGAAAATATGAAGAAAATAATAAGCACGTTTCTTGGGATTTTATTTGCGTTCACTCTAAACGCTACTGTAGCAAATGCAGCAGCGAAAGAAGTAAGAGTTGCTTACTTTTTAGAATGGCCATCTCCAAATCTTGAGGATATGAACAAAAAAGCATATGCAAAAGCACTTGGTGT
>MDTB01052374.1_pt1 | contig 11126 bp, 10 predicted proteins | sample 811161 | NCBI WGS metagenome assembly MDTB01 (sample SAMN05326650, study PRJNA326480) | marine metagenome | isolation source: seawater | place: Mediterranean Sea | collected 2009
CCATCCACCAACTATCCCAAGGCTTATTACAAAGCCTCCGAAAACTTTCATCATAGTATGACCAGCCATCATATTTGCAAATAAACGAACAGAAAGACTGATTGGTCTACTTAAGTAAGAAATTATTTCTATAACAACTATCAATGGCAACAGAACTGCTGGCACTCCACTTGGTACAAATAATTTTAAGTAACCCAATCCATGTTTTAAAAAACCAATTATTGTTACTCCAATAAATATGAATGATGCTAAAATAAAAGTCACTATGATGTGGCTTGTGACAGTAAATGTGTAAGGTATCATACCAAACATATTACAAAACAAGACAAACATGAATAATGAAAAAATGAATGCAAAATACGGTTTTGCTTTAGAGCCAGCAGTATCACTTATCATTTTAGATACAAATGTATAACTTAACTCAGCTAAAAGCTGAACCTTGCTAGGCAGCAAAGAATTTTTCTTTGATCCAAGATTAAAAATAATTAATATAGCGAGAGAACTAATAACCATAAATAAACTTGCATTAGTAAACGATAAGTCAATTGCACCAACTTTTATTTCTGGTCCAATTCTATAAACTTCGAATTGGTGCATTGGATTTGTAGCCATAATTTTTTATTTATTTTGCATGTTTTTCGCAGATTTGAAGACATTTACAATACCCGCAATCACACCTACGAAAAAAAATATTAATATTAACCAGGGTTTAGTACCAAAGGTCTTGTCTAAAATAAACCCAATAATTGTCCCAACTGCTACAGCGGACACTAATTCTGTGCTTAATTTAAAGGCCGTTCCAATGGAAGAAGGTGTTTTTTTATCATTATACAAATTTTTCTTCGAAATTTTACTTTTTGCAATCTCTAAGCGAGTTTTGAACTGATCTTTTGGCATTTATTTTTAGGCTACCATGCTTTCAGCTTTTTGTAGATCAACAGCAACTAACTGGCTAATTCCTTTTTCAGGCATTGTTACCCCATAAAGTCTGTTCATTTTAGACATAGTTAATGCATGGTGAGTAACTATTATAAATCGGGTATTAGTTATGTTTGTTAACTCTTCAAGTAAGTTACAAAATCTTGTAACGTTGGCATCATCTAGTGGTGCATCAACTTCATCAAGAACACAAATAGGAGAAGGGTTTGTCAAAAAAACTGCAAAAATCAATGATAGAGCTGTTAAAGCCTGTTCACCTCCAGATAATAAAGTTATAGATTGAAGCCTTTTACCAGGTGGGCTAACAAGCATTTCAAGACCGGCTTCTAAGGGATCATCAGAGTCTACTAATTCTAGCTTAGCACTACCACCATTAAATAATTTTGTATAAACTTCATTAAATTTTCTATTAACTTTTTCAAATGCCTCAAGGAGTCTCTCCCTTCCTTTTTGATTTAACTCATTAATACTTTCTTTAAGCTTAGTAATAGCAATAGATAGATCCTCTCTATCTTTTTCCATTTTAGCAATTTCTACTTTGTATTTATTTGACTCTTCGTCAGCTCGTAAATTTACAGATCCCAATTTTTCTCTTAATCTTTTTTTTTCATCCAATTGTTCTTCTTGAGTTACAGCATCAGGTAAATCCTTTTCTGTATCAAGATTAGAATTTAGAAGCAGATTGCTTTCATTAAGATTTAATTCTGCATCAATCCTTTCCAAAAGGTCATCTCTTCTTTTTTTTAGACCATCGATTGTTGCACCAGAGCTTGCTTTTCTCTCTCTTATTTGTATAGATTTTTCTTGAGTTTCGTTTAATTCGAATCTTAATGAATCAATTTTTTGATCTATTTCATTAATTGTATTTTCATTACTGATTTTTTCCTGTTCAGAAATTCTTAGTCCCTCAGAAATTTTGCCTTTTTTTTCTGCCTGGATTTGTGGTTGTTTTTCAAGATCATTTAATTGATTGGATAATCTTTTTTTTCTATCATTTAATTCCTTTACCATTTTTTCAGAACTTAAAAGTAAATTTTTCCAACTTTCAATTTCTGTTACTATAGCATTAACTCTTTCTTTTCGTTTAATTGACTCTTGTTTAATTGATTGATTTTTACTAAAGCTATCTGCATATTTTTCTATTATTTCTTTAAAATTATTAAGAAGAATTATAGCTTCATCATTTTTTTTAGAATTAATTAATTCTTTAACTTTATCGATTTCACTATTTAGCATATTTTTGTTTGATTCTAAATTTTCATTTGACATTTTTTCAGTTTCAAAATATTTAGAGTCTACCTCTATTAAATCACTTCTTTCTTCTTTTAATCTTTTTTCATTTGAATTTGCGTCTACTACAATGCCTTTTTCTCTATCAGTATCTTCTTCAATTGTTCTAAAAGAATTTTTTATACCTTCTATTTCATCTTTTGTTCTTAAATTTTCTTCATCTAAACCTTGTAATTCTAGATTTAATCTTTGTATTTTTGATAAATTTTCTATATTTTTTTCTCTTAGAGGAGACACTTTATTAGTCTCATTTTTTATTAAACTTTCAAATTGATTTATTTGAGTATTAAAGTCACTTACTCCACTTTCAGCTTCTTTATTAATTTCATTTTCTAACTTTATTTCATGGTCAATATCTTTTAGCTTTAAATAATATAGTCCAGCTTCAATTTTTTTTATTTCTTCAGAAATAGTTTTATATTTATTAGCTTCCTCCGCCTGTTTTTGAAGGTTTGTTAGTTGTTTTTCTTGTTGCTTTCTAAGCTCATCAGCTCTTTTAAGATTATTTTCTGCTGCACTTAGTCTTAGTTCCGCTTCATGTCTTCTCACATGAAGACCAGCTATACCTGCTGCCTCTTCTAAGATGGCCCTTCTGTCTGCTGGTTTTGAAGTCACTAAAGCTCCTATACGACCTTGACTAATCATTGATGGGGAATGGGCACCTGTAGATAGATCTGCAAAAAACATCTGAGCATCTCGCGCTCTAACTTCTTTATTATTTATATAAAATTTAGAACCTTTATCTTTTTCAATTTTTCTTCTTATTTCAATTAATTCTAGATTTTTATATTGAGCAGAGCCTTCATGATTTTCGTTTGTTACACTTACTGAAACTTCTGCAATATTTTTTGAAGCCTTATTTGATGTTCCAGAAAAAATCACGTCCTCCATACCTGAGCCACGCATACTTTTTGCAGATGTTTCTCCCATAACCCACCTAAGGGATTCTACTATGTTAGATTTGCCACAACCATTAGGGCCAACTATTCCAGTCAGGCCTTCCTCTATTAAAAAATTGGTTTTTTCAGCAAAGGATTTGAAACCGTTGAGATTAATTTTTTTAAACTCCATGGACTAACTTATATCAGTTTTTAACTAGATAAAAATGATGTTGATTCAATAGCTTTTTTTAAATTTTTATAGTTTAAAGACCCAGTAAACTTTTCATTATTTATAATTATCGTAGGAGTTGAGTTTATATTAAATTTTTTTTGACCTTCGATTCGATCATTCAAAACGTAATCCTCTATACTTTTATTTGCAATACATTTCTCAAAATCTAAATTTAAGTTTTTTTCTTTTAGAAAGTTTTTAAGATGTGCATTCATATCGTCAGCACTATTTCCTTTTACCCATTTTTCCTGGTTAGAAAATAAAATGTGCATTATATCAGATTTGCTATCGTTATTGCACTGGGAAAGTTTTGAAGCATTAAAAGCTACAATATCCAAAGGGAAATGTCTAAATTCAATTTTAGCTATTCCAGTATCAATAAAATCAGTTTTCAATTTTGGATAAACATTTATGTGAAAATCTGCACAGTGACTACAAGTCAAAGATTCATAAGCAATTATAGTTATTTTTGCATCTTTTTTTCCCTCAAAAATTCTTTTAACTTTTAAATCGTTTTCAGCAAGTGAGCCGACATTAAGGCCAAAAAAAATAACAAATAACAGTATATTTATATTTTTCATTTTTGTTTAAAATTTTTTGTTAGTTCCATTAATGATTTTTTAATTTTATCATTTTTAATACTTTTAATTCTATCTATATATTTATTATTTGTCACACTGTTATTATTTCTTTCTTTCTTTTTAAAATTTGTTGGATTATCATCAAAACTTAAAAATTTTAATTTCTCAACAACCTTATTTCCAAAAAAACTATTCATTTTATCTATTATTTCTTTTTTTGAATATTCTAAATCTACTTCATGGCCCCTTTTTACAACAACCAGAAGTGTACTAACTCCAAATTTGTTTGAATTTTTAAATGATTTTGGAAAGCACACTTGAAAAAGCTTGTCACCAACTATGTAGTTCCAATTGCTTAAAGTTTCAGAGTATATATAACCCTTTTTTTTAATAATCTTTTTAATATTTGTTGGCAAAGTGTCTTTAAAAGATCTTAATCCTTGAATGGTTTTATTTCTTTGCTTAGTATTATTTTTATAAGACATCTTATTATGACAATGATAGCAAAAAAAATTCTACATTGGTATGATTATAATAAACGATCACTCCCTTGGAGAAACAAATGTTCATTAAAAAAAAAAGAATTTAATACACTTGTAAGTGAATTTATGCTTCAACAAACTCAGGTAACAACTGTTATTCCATATTTTAATAATTTTTTAAAAAATATACCTAATTTTAAATCACTTGCAAAAGTTAGTGAAAAAAAACTTTTAAAAAATTGGCAAGGATTAGGATATTACTCTAGAGTAAAAAATTTAAAAGAAAGCGCAAAAATTATCCTTAAAGATCACAATGGAAGATTGCCAAAGAATTTTATTCAATTGAAAAATCTACCTGGCATTGGTGATTATACAGCTAGCGCTATTTTAGCTATAGTATTTAATCAACCCATTATTCCGTTAGATGGTAATGTTGAAAGAGTCTTAAAACGTATATTAAATTTAAAAACAGAGAAACAATTAAACAAAAAAAGCCTCGATGAAAAAAAAAAAGTTTTTGGTAGTTCAAATCGGTCAAATGATTATGCCGAAGCTTTAATGGAATTGGGTGCACTAATATGTAGACCAAAAAATCCATATTGTGAAAAATGTCCTATTACTAAAGATTGCATGTCTTATAAAAACAAGGATTTTAAAATTAAAAAGAGAAAAAAAATAATAATTAATAAGTTTTATGCAGTGACTTTATATATAAATAAAGGTCAAATTTTATTAATTAAAAACGATAAGTTTAAATTTTTAAAAAATTTACTTATTTTTCCTATGAAAGAAACTTCTAAATCTAATTTTTTGTTAAAAAACAATAAATTAAATTTAAAAATGTCTAATTTAAACATGAATATATCTATAGATTTAATTAAAACTAAAAAAAAAAATAAGAAAGATTTATGGATAGCAAAAGAAAATTTAAAAAATTATATGTTACCAAATTTTACTAAAAAAATATTTTCTTCTATTGAGGGCCTTTTATGAAAAAAATAGTTATAGTAGGAGCTGGTATTTCAGGTTTATTTTTTGCAAATCTACTAAGACAGAGACCAGAGTATGAAGTCACAATTTTTGAAAAAAATGATTCAGTCAATTTAGAAAAAGGATATGGAATACAACTTTCAGTTAATAGTATTAAATTGCTTAATTTGATTGGCTTCAAGGATTTGAATGAATTAGATAAATTTAATCCAAAAAAAGTAGATTTTTATACTCTAAAAAGTAAAAAAAAAATATGTGATTTAAATATTTCAGAATTTAATACTAATGATGAAAGATATACAACGTTACAAAGATCTATATTGATAGATTTTTTAAAAAAAAAATTACCTGTCGATATTATAAAATACAAAAAATTAATTAAAAGAATAGATAAAGAAAAAAAATTAAGATTGTTTATGCATGATGACTCAATAGTTGAATGTGATTATCTTATTATTTCAGATGGTGTTTTTTCATCAACCAAATCATTAGCCATTAAAAGAGATAGTAAAAATAAATATTTTAATTCTATTGCATTAAGAGGAACTATTGATAAAAAAAATTTTAATAATTTTAAAAATTTTGATGATGAAAATATATCATTATTATTAGGCTCTAATTTGCATTCTGTCATTTACCCTATAGATAAAAAAAACTCTAAATTTAATTTTATTGCTATATTAAGAAAAAATCTTTCTAAAAATGAATTAAATAATTACTCATTATTTGAAGATAGAAATTTTTTATCTTTAATTTTAAAAGAACTATCGACACAATTTGAAAAGAATATTTTAGATAACATAACAAATTTAAAGTCGTTTCCGATATTTGCCAGTAATGAAATTTATAATCAAAAATGTGAAAAAATATTTATAATTGGAGATGCCCTTTTTACTTTCCCCCCGACATTTGCTCAGGGAGCATCACAATCAATAGAAGTCGCTTATGATTTATATAAAATGTTTGAAAAAAATAGAAATAGTTTCCAAAAAAAAACACTTAAAAGAATAAAAAAAATTAATAGAAGATCTAAATTTAATAATTTTGCTTTTCACTTATCAAATCCCATTATGGTTTTTATAAGAAATATTCTAATGATCTATCTGTTGAAAAATAGAAAATTTCTCAATATTTATTTAGGGAAAATTTATAATAATAGTAAATTAATAAGATAATTTAATTATCAATATTTTTATTTTGATTTTTTTTTAATTCACTTTTAAGTTCTTCATATTCTTTCATTTTTCTTTTCATAAAATTAATTGTAAGTTTAGTTTTTTCTGCAATTCCATGTGGGGTAAGTTTATAAATATACTTTATTTTTGTTTTACTTTTACTAAAGTTACTCATTTTGACTAAACCTTTTTGCTGAAGACTCTTCAGGCAATAACTAAGCTTACCAAGGCTAAATCCTAAATCTGACGCCATTTTTCTTTGCGTTAAGTTGGGTTTTTTTTCAATTGATCTTAATATATCTAAATAATTTTGTTTTTTGTTCATAATTTTTATTATAAGTACTATATTGTTCAATTAGTGAACAGTAAAGAAAAGTATGTTATTATTTATTAACTAAAAACCTTGTAAGATAATAATTCTAGTAATTAATAAGATATATGAAAAATTTTTTGAGAATTGGTAATAAAAAAATTGGCTCTAAATTTAAACCATTTATTATTTGTGAACTAGGCATTAATCATGGTGGATCATTAGAGTTGGCAAAAAAAATGGTAGATTTAGCTTCCATTTCTGGTGCTGATGCAATCAAAAATCAAAGACATATTTTGGATAAAGAAATGATTCCTGATGCAAAAAAAATTAAACCAGCAAATGCCAATACTTCAATTTATGAAGTTATTAAAAAAACTTTAATGTCATTCGAAGATGAAATAAAATTAAAAAAATATGTAAAAAAAAAAAAATTAACATATTTAAGTACACCTTTTTCTTTAGAGGCAGCCAAACAATTAAATAAAATTAATATTAAGGCTTTTAAAATTGGATCAGGTGAATGCAATAATATTCCTTTAATCAGAAAAATAGCAAGTTTTAAAAAACCAATAATTTTAAGCACAGGTATGAATGATATAAAATCTATAAAAAAATCTGTTAACGTTTTAAAAAAAGAAAAAGCAAATTTTGCACTTTTGCATTGTGTTAGTGAATATCCTGCCAATGTTAAAAGATTAAATTTAGATTTTATCAATGTATTAAAAAAAGAATTTCCAAATATAATTATTGGATATTCAGATCATGCAAAAGGTATAATACCTGCTATTTCGGCAATGTCTAAGGGAGCTTTAATAATTGAGAAACATTTCACTGACACAAAAAAAAGATTAGGGCCTGACATAATATGTTCTATGGATCCTAAAGAACTTAAGTTTTTAACTGACTCAGCAAAACAAATTTTTTATTCAAATGGAAATAAAAGAATAATTTCATCAATTGAAAAAAAAACAGCTAAATTTGCTTTTTCTTCCGTTGTTTCTATTAAAGATATAATGTTAGGGGAAGTATTTTCAGAAAAAAATATATGGGTAAAAAGACCAGGTACGGGATATTTTAAAGCTAATCAGTTTGACAAAATTTTAGGTAAAAAAGCTAAAAGGTTTATTTTAAAAGATAATTTTATAAAAAAGATTGATGTTTAAAAAAAAAATTGTTTTTTTAACTGGCACTAGGGCAGATTATGGAAAGTTAAAACCACTTATTATAGCCACAAAAAAAAATAAAAAATTTCAACCCATTATTATAATAACTGGAATGCATTTAAAAAAAAAATATGGATCAACATTCACTCAAATTGAAAAAGACTTTAAAGATTTGAAAATTTATAAGGTTAAAAATTATTTTAAAGAAGATAGTATGGATTTAATTCTATCTAAAAGTATTAAATATTTAGGAAATGTTTTAAAAACTATAAACCCCAATCTTATTGTAATACATGGAGATAGAGTTGAAACACTTGCAGCTTCTATTTATTGTAATTTAAATAATATATTAATTTCTCATATTGAGGGTGGCGAGGTATCAGGTACAGTTGATGAATCTATAAGGCATGCAACAACAAAACTATCTCATGTTCATTTTGTCTCTAATAATAAAGCTAAAAATATTTTAATGAGAATGGGCGAAATTAAAAAAAATATTTATGTTATTGGATCTCCGGAAGTAGATATTATGATTAGTAAAAGCTTACCATCAAAAGAGGAGGTTTTGAAAAGATACAATATAAAGTTTAAAAAATATTCAATATTTTTATTTCATCCCGTAACCACTTTAAGCAAAGAGGAAATAGCAAAGCAATGTAAGATTTTATTTAATGTGTTAACTAAATCTTTGAAAAATTATGTAGTTATTTTTCCAAACAACGATACCTTCTCAAAAATTATATTAAATTTTATAAAAAAATTGAAAGTTTTTAAGAATATAAAAATTTTGCCATCTTTAAGATTTGAATTTTATTTAACATTGCTTAAAAACTCAAATTTTATTATTGGTAACTCAAGTTCAGGAATAAGAGAGGCGCCAGTTTATGGAGTTCAAACTATAAACTTGGGTGAAAGACAAAAAAATAGAGCAGATAATCATTTTGTTATAAACTTAAAATTTGAGGAAAAAAAAATTTTAAAAACAATAAATAATTTAAAAAAAATAAAATATAAAAAAAAATTTATTTTTGGATATGGAGGTTCAGCAAAAAAATTTATTAAGGTAATCAATCAAAAAAAATTTTGGTTAACGGATAGACAAAAACATTTCGTGGAAAATTAAAAAATAAATATGATTTATAAAAAAATAAAAATACTTTTTAACAAAAAAGAATTGTTTAAATTGTATTTAATTTTATTCGGTTGTTTAATTTCAACAATATTTGAAATCGTAGGCATTGGATCAATACCGATTTTTGCTATGGCAATATCAGATGTTGAGTCATTAAGTAAATATTTACCCCCATTTATTCCGCAAGATATACTATCGGGGATTGATAATAAAAATATAGTATTGATTGGAGCAACCATATTAGGATTAATATTTATTGTTAAAAATTTATATCTTTTACTTTTATTTTATATACAGGGGAAGTTCATTATAGATTTAAGATATTCGCTTACAAATAAAATATTTAGGTATTATATTAATTTACCTTATGATGAGCACTCTAATTTAAATCCAGGAATCATTATAAGAGGAGTGCAAGTTGATATTGCAAATACATTTACACTAATTTTATCTTATATTTCTTTAATAAGAGAAACTTTAATTTTAACTGCTATATTTTTTTTACTAATTTTTACAGATCTTCTTATATCTATATTTACGGTAGCATTTTTAGGTCTTCCACTAATAATTTTTTATTATATCTATAAAAATGTTTTAAGAAACAAAGGGAAAATTTTAACAAATGAAATTGGTAAAAAAAATATAATTGTTGAACAAGGTCTTGGTGCAATTAAAGAAACTAAAATTTTAAACAGAGAGAATTATTTTATCGATATTTTTTCAAAAATTAATATGAAAATAGAAAAAATATCTTTTTTCAATTATATAGTGAGTGTTTCGCCTAGAATTTTTTTAGAAGTAGCAGCTTTATCTTCAGTTGCTGCTATAGCTGTTTTTTTAACATTTTTAGGCAGACCAAACGAGACAATTATACCAGTAATATCTTTGATTGCTATATCCGCTATAAGATTAATACCAGGATTAAATCTAATTACCTCATCTTTAACAACCATACGTATTATGAGAGAACCCTTTGATATTATAATTGAAGTAGTAAAAAAATTAAATTTATCAAAAAAACAAAATTTAATAAGTGCTTCTTCAAACCTAAATAAAGAAAGCAAAAAATTTAATAATAGTATAAAGTTTAAACAAGTTTCTTATAACTACACAAATTCGAAAAATAAAGCTGTGAAAGATGTTAGTATAGAAATATCTAAAGGTACCAGCGTTGGAATTATAGGAAGATCAGGAGCAGGCAAAAGTACCCTGGTAGACATTATTTTAGGATTATTAAAACCAAAGAGTGGTGAAGTTATAATTGATGGAGAAAATATTGATAAAGATAAAAATCTTTGGCAGACTCAAATTGGATATGTTCCACAAAACATTTATTTATTAGATGATTCTATTAAAAACAATATTACTTTTGGTATCAGCGAGAATGATATTGATGAAAGACTGCTTTTAGAAGTTATTGAGATGTCTCAACTTAAAAATTTGGTTAATTCTTTACCAAAAAATATTAATACTGTTGTAGGAAATAGAGGAGCAAAATTATCTGGAGGAGAAAGGCAAAGAATTGGTATAGCTAGAGCATTATACAATAAACCTAAAATAATGGTTTTAGATGAGGCTACTAGCTCTTTAGATATAGATAATGAAAATAAAATTTTGAATGAAATTTACGATAACAAAAAAGATAAAACTTTGATTATTATTTCTCATAGGAATAATACTGTAAAGTTTTGTGACTCAATCTATGTAATGGAAGATGGTAGAGTTGTAGATAATGGCTCGTTTCAAAAAATAATGAAAAAATATGACTATTTAAGTGAGGATTTGATAAAATAAAATGAATAATATAGCTATAATCATTCCAACTTATAATGAATTAGAGAATATCGAAAAACTTGTAAAAGAAATAAATAAAAATGTTAAAAAATGTTCCATCTTTATAGTAGATGACTCAAAAAAAGATGATATTGGCAAGTTAGTAGCCAATAAA
>MDTB01091276.1_pt1 | contig 11126 bp, 3 predicted proteins | sample 811161 | NCBI WGS metagenome assembly MDTB01 (sample SAMN05326650, study PRJNA326480) | marine metagenome | isolation source: seawater | place: Mediterranean Sea | collected 2009
CCCCCAAAGACCCGCCCTCTGCGACCGGGGATGCTGTCAGAGGACCACGAGGTATCGGGAAGAGGGTGGAAGGTGAAGCTGCCGACGAGCTGAGTGCTTTCTATGTGAGCACTGCTCTCGACAACACGCGGCCCATGTCGCCCTCTTCCAAGATCGCCAAGAGGGCCGTGTCACAGATTCTCGAGGACGCAAAGACCAAGGCCTCGGAGCTGGCTAAATTTCATGCTATCAATAGCCCGCATAAACACTATAGTATTGGGGCGGTGACGGGCATCGTTAAGGAGTCGAAAAAACTGGTGGTTATGCGCACCTCCCCGCTGCATGACGTCTGGCAACTCCTCGGCTCCAGCAAGACCTTTGTCCAGCACCTTGAGCACCAGAACGCTCTAAAATTGCTCCAAGAGTGCGAGGAGAAGGTGCATGCTCTCCTCGAGGAAGGAGGGGGGCTCACCGACTCGCATGCCCACTTTGGGCGATTTATCCTGCTCGAGGCCTCTCAGCTCCGTGCCACATGCCACATGAATATGTGCGAGTATTCTACAGCATTAGCAGCTTTCAAGGAGTCGATTGATTTTGCCAAGGACGTGTATGGGCAGGATTACCACCCTTCTCAATTTACAGCCAAGATGGGGGAGGTGCGAACTCTGCAGTACCAAGGCCTCATTGAGAAAAGCGTCAAGGCTTTGAAAAGACTCATGCAGGACCACGAGCTGTGGAACAATGCTACGCACGGAAGTGGTACCAATCTCAGTGATTTGGCAAGAGAACCTCCTTCTAGTATCCTGGACGCCGATCAATTTTCGGAGTTGTCGAAGCAGCTCTCTAGCCCTTACTTTAGCATTCACTGTCGCATGACTATGCAGACGGAGTTGAGCAACTTGCGCCTGAAGTTAGGCGACTATCGTGGCTGCTCTCACCATTTAGACGAGGCGAAAGTAATTATGGACACTGGCATCTTCAAAGGCAACGACTGGATCATGTTCGAAATAGAGCTATGCACGTTGCAAGCCAAGATAGACGAGGTGACCAGCCAAGGGGGCAGCGATACTTTGGCGCTGTGGAGCAAGATCATGAGTCTAAAGCGCAATCTCTACGAAAAGGACGAAGAGCACGCCCCAGACACACACCCTGCTCTCGCAAACACGATGTTGCATTTAGCCCACGTTCTGCTGAGTATGGGTGACCTGCTCGAGGCGAAACTACTCGGCGACCAAGCCTTCAAGATCCGAACCGAGTACTACTCTGATAACCACCCTGCCTTGGCAGCATGTTACTACCTCAAGGCTGATACGCTGAGACTGGAAGGCAAGTATGTAGATGCTTTTGTGGCTCTGGAGACTTGTCACAAGGCTATGACCTCGCACTTCAACTCGGAGCATTACTGGGTTGCCAAGGGCATGCTTTTGGCGGCAGAGATCACGCGCGATAGGGGCCATCCACATGAAGCTCAGAAACTGTACGCCGATGCCTTGAGAGAGTTAGAAGAGGTCCAAGCTCTATATCCGTTGAATAAAACGATTATGGACTTGCATCTGGGAAGTGCGCGGAACTTGAAGGAATTGGGCTTATATTCGGAGGCTCTCAGAGCCTACGATAACTTGATGGTGATGAATCAAGAGCTATCCGAGCTATTTGGTGTACAGTCACACTGTAACCTTGAGTCCTGCAAAATCGATATAGGTGAGATAAAGATCCTTCTCGGCGAGCTTGACGAAGGTAAGAGGCTTGTCAGTGAGGCCGGCAAAGAACTGGCCCAGATGACCGCAGGCGAGCATGTTATGATATCTGACGGCTTATTGGTCTTTGGCAGGGCACGGTCTTCAGAAGGAAGATATCTCGATGCACACAAGATCTTTGAGCGCGCGCTGCATATTCGTACAGACATGCTCGGGCCAGACAATCCTGCCGTCGCAGAGGTGCACCAAGCAATCGCAGACAACTACCGCCTTCCTGGCTCTTTCAAACAAGCAATGGCGGCAGAGACAGAAGCTATGCGAATCCGTACTGGTGCATATCCTGAAGGAAGCGTTTTCCTAGCCCACTCCTTACACAGTCGAGCTAACCTCCTGCGAGACATGAACAAGGCCAGCGAGGCCATCTCCATTTACAAGGATGCGATGACTATTCACGAGGCCGTCACAGGTAAAGAGAGTCTGCAGTACTACCAAGTTCTTGGCGACTATGGGGATTGCCTGCGAGTTGAAAAGAAACTCGAGGAGGCCGACTCGACGTTGCAACAGGCACTCCATGGCATCCAAGCCATAGTAGGTAAAGCCCACATCATTAATGCAGACCATTTGCGTGCATACGTCATGGTATGTATTGACAGCAATGATCCGGAGAAGCATAGCGTTGCCTTGGCCATGCTCGATCAGACTATCATGCCCATCTGCCTCGAGGTTTTCAATGAAACCCACCCCTTTACCCTCTTCTGTCGTGGCCTCATCGGCCTCGTGGAGATGCTCAACATCACCCCACGCTCCGTCCGAACCGAAGAAACTACTCCACAAGACCTAATTGACGATGCACTCGATGCATTCGACAACTACAAGCAGGGTAGGTTCAGTCACGAGCAACCTTGGGTCCGCTATCTTGGGGGCTATGTCCCTGAGCACCAGACGCGAGTCAAGACCGCGCAAGATGCTGACAGCGTGTCCACTCTAGGTTTTTAGATGAGATATTTAGGTATATATGTGGTTCTTGTGAAATTGGTACAAACGAGCTCTTCCTTAGACTACGTACCCCCTTCATTTCCCCCGGCACTGTCTCATTATTCTGCGTGCGTGCATGGGACCATCCATGAGCTTAGTTAGAGGTGGGCTGGATTTGAAGTGTAATAAGATATGCTTAGTACATCAAAGGTAGCTGTGGCCGGAGAGGAGCTGCTTTCGCTCTTAAAGGACGAAAAAGGTGGACTGATGATGGAGCTCGGCATTTCAAGCATTTCTTATTACAAATCAGATTCAACTGGTTTCCAGAAGGCTACTGTAGCTTTGAGAGCGCAGTTGGAGAAAGTAGTGAGGGCCAACCCGTGGATCGTCGGACGACTCGTGAGCACGAAGGAGGGCATCAAGTGCTCTCATCCAGCCTCTCCAAATACGGAGGACATAGACGCGATTTTTTCCACCAGCTCCCCAGACAAGTACTCGGCATCTACGCCCTTCATGAAAACATGCAAGGACTTGTACAATAAGGGCCGTCTCATCGTACCTGATGGCTACACTCTGACCGACAAGGACAGGCCCGTCACCATGCTGACTCTCTCCGAGGCAAGTCCAGAAGAGTTTTCGTTAATTTTCAGCATGTCGCACGTAATAGCCGATGGCAGAACCTACTACGAAATATACAAGATGTTGGCCCCAGGCGCGGAAGTGCGCTCCTTGGTGGTGGAGCGGATCCAGACCTTTTCCGAGATTATGAAAGAGAGGTGCGGCAGGAGGGAATTAGCATGGGCCGACAGCGCCTCTACCGCCCTACTTTTCACATTCACGATGATGTGCAACTCAGCTGCAAAGTGCTTTGCCTTTTATTTGGACGAAGATAGAGTGAAAAAGGCCAAGAGTGATGAGGCCACGGCAGGCGGCGTGGAGTACGTGACAACAAATGATATATTGACGAGTGGCTTCTTTAACGCCACCAATGCCCGTATAGGTATGATGGGCTATGACTGTCGTGACAAACTCGACAACATTGTGGGAGACCTGGCTGGAAACTACGTGACTGCGTTAGTCTTGGATTCTGGGGTCTTCGGCACCCCTGCCAGCCTTCGGAAGATGTATTCTGCCCCGCCGGGTACTCCCTTCACGACGGCCAAGAAGCCTTTACCGACCTTCCCGAACTGCTGCGGGGGTAATGGGAATTTCGCCATGGTCACGAACTGGTCTAGCTTCGCGCAGACACTTATCGAGTTCGAAGGGTGCGAGCTGGATATACATTTACCTATTCAGCATCCCGACTATTGCGTGTACGATCTGATGATCCCGTTCTCTTCAGGGACCGGTAAAAAGGGGGTCATGATTTGGACTGTCAATGCAGACGAGGCGGGCCTCCGCGAAGTGTTGCCCCTCGGGGCCTCGGTATCGGAAAAGCTATTTCCGAAGACAATGTGAGTGTGAGCTACTTTCACCGTGGCCTCGGTGTGCAAGGTAAGCGAGGTGAGACTACCAAATGTATTTTCACTTTTTAACAAGCTATCATCACTATTTACATTAGTATTCGAACCAAATTCTCTTGTTATGCCGTAGTGCGATCGGTCGACCAGTCTTGTAATCGAGCACGTCCTCCTCGCTAAGCGTCTTCACGTCTGAGAATTCAAAGCCTTCCTCGGCTACACGGACAAACTCATTATAACTATGTATAGCGTGCTTCGTGCCGTTATCGAGGAAGTACATCCAGTGTGACTTCGGGTGCTTCACAATGTCGTGACTCTTAAAACTTCCTTGGAATCTCCGAGGAACCATGGTGTCTGAGACAAACCCCTTGAACGGGGCGGGCTCTTTGCCTGTCATGATGATCATAGTCTCATAAAAGAGCTGAACCCATGAATCTATTGGTCCAGGCTGACAATAGTGGAGGCAGTCTGGCACAGTGTCGTGCTTAGAGCGGAAGCCAGGATGTGAGTCAGCCCTCAAGATTCCAGACGAGAATACGTCAAGATACACCACATCTGCTAGACCCTCGCGAAGCATACCCCTACGCAGCATGTTGTTCTGTCCCTCGATCAAATGCCATTTGAAGCTATGACTTGAGCCGTTCAAAGAAGGGGCTTCCGAGAGTGGAAGGCTGCCCAATGAGTGTTCACACCCGTGGTGGCCGTGCACCGTGTTGCGGAAGATGAAAGAGACTTGCGGGAACCTTTCCTTGGCGAGCTTCAGGCCAGATATAAGATTGTCATAGGATACGTTGTGTGAGGTTGGGTGGGCCCCTGTATTAACGATCACCAGACTAGCATTCCGTGCTCCAATTTCGTTTACCCAGAAGCGCACCAGACCAGCTGAAGTAGTGTCATTCGCCAGGGTGTATGACGTATATAAGGACACATTGAATGAGGGCATGTCGCGGCCACATTTCATAGGGTATGTGATATCGCAAAGTGCGTGGCGTAGCTGGCATGGGTACGACTTGCAGTGAGCATAATATTCGTCCACGTCGTCTTGAGTGACCGTCTTCGCACTGCTATCATCAGAACCCGACGACGGGACAGGGTGGGCCAACATTCCACTAACAAAAGTAGTCATGAACTCCTCTGATAGGGAATCGCCCACAATCAGAATATTCCTCCCTTGCATCATTCGGCACATATGCTCTGGCTCGAATTGATGGTGATATAGAGGTGCATCCGGCTTCCAGCTGTAGAACACACCGTGGTGCGCAGGATTTTCATTGCAAGATCCGTATTTGTAAATGTCCACTTCATGACAGGGCGCTGTATATAATGGTCTGAAGTGTGGAATGCTCTCCCATGAATTCACCCATCGACCCTTCGACGTGAAATTTTCCACCTTTTCCTTCCGTCTAAAGTACTCAAATTCTTCGATGTCGTCCCCTAGAAACTTTATTGCATCGTTAAGCAGCATTAGAATGCCCACACACATAAGTAGGAAGTAAATACGAAGAATCCTCATCTTCCACCTTGATCAAACTTAGGAGTCACCCTTAGTATCCCATTCTGGCATGTCGAGGAAACATGTAATTTAAGATGGCCCATCAACACGTACCACCTGCTCACATGGACAGTTGTGGGTATGTGAGATGCTTTCCTCGCGGGGTGCCTCTTTTAAACCAGGAACACTCCCCTTGCCGACTGTCAACTATTTTTGAGGAAAAAGTGTGGCATCAGAATCTTCTTTAGCATATTTTGGAAGCAGTAGAGTGCAGCAGAGAATCAGCGGATTACCAAGGGCAGTGTGTTCTCCTACTGAAATTTTGCTTCCCCTCGTGTTGATATTAGGGTGTAAATGCGCTGGTTTGGCTTTGCACTGTTTTCTGTGACAGGTGTTATTATGCTCGCGCGCAGAGATGCATTCAAACTGATAACGCGGCGGAGACTGCGCTCTTTCAGCCAAGCTCCCGCCCTTGTGCGGCAAGGCTTGGATTTGCGGTCAAGGTTGCGGGTGAGCAACCTGTCGGAAGATGAAGTGATGGGCGCGATCTCATCCTTTTCCACTCCTTTAAGCACCGTGAAAGGTGTGGGTAAAAAAACGCAGGAACAACTAGATCAATTAGGCGTAGGAACTTACGGTTCTCTAATGCTTCACTTTCCAACTAACGTCATCGACCGCCGTGAGAAGGTGCACTTGGGCGAGAGTCATGTGGGGTCTATTGTTACAGTTGAAGGGGTTGTCGAACGAGTGCGAGAGGGCAACCGAGGCGCTCCTTACGTTGTAACGTGCCGAGATCTGCAAGACACAGTGTTCAGTCTCACCTTCTTCTTTGGGAAAACTGGCGCCGCTGCCTATGCCTGGGCTCCCCATGCGAAGGTGTTGACTCCTGGAGCTCGTGTCGTGATCAGCGGAAAGCTAGGCCACTCCTCTTTCAACAATAATTTTGAAATCATCAACCCTGACCTGGTGCTAAGCACCTCCTCCAGAGAGCTGAGCAAGGCCCTGGTGGCGGAGCCAATTTATCGCCTCACTGCAGGTCTCACGGCTCAAAAACTACGTGGTATGATTACTACTGTGCTCAAAAGTGTGCAGGGGGAGGCGAACCTATTTGCGAATGACTGGCTGTGCCCCGAGACCAAGGCGAAGCATCAATGGCCAGCCTTTGGAGAGGCGATCGTGGCAGGGCATACGCCTGAGAGCACGAGCGACCTCCTTTCTAGCCGTAACAGCAATAAATGGAGTGAGAGGCTTGCATTTGACGAGCTCGTTTGTATGTGTGTATTACAGATAGTGCGCGATCACGCTAGGAAGCGAGAAATTGCGAAAAAAGCCTTATCTCTGCATGGCGGCGACCAGGCAGCCCTCGACAAGGCCTACATAGTGGAGGGGACAGGTGCCCTTACGGAGGTGCTGGAACAGGTCTTGCCTTTCTCTCTTACGGGTTGCCAAGTGCAGGCATCGGAGGAGATACGTCAAGAATTGCGGGAGTCACGCCGGATGGCGCGGTGCGTGCAGGGGGACGTTGGAAGCGGGAAAACACTCGTTGCCATCATGGGCATGCTGCACACCATCGAAGCCGGCAAGCAGTGTGCATTACTGGCTCCCACAGAGATACTTGCTTCCCAGCACCACGAGGTGATCAGCCGACTCTTCGCCGCTCTCGGTGAGAAAGTGGGCGGAGGCAAGGGTCCCACGGTCAGGCTTGTTACTGGCAATGTGAAGGGCAAGGCACGAGAGGCATTACTTCAGGAGATGCGAGCAGGAGAGGCGGATGTGGTGGTTGGTACCCACGCTCTCCTCACGGATGCGGTCGCTGAGTCATTTCGTGACCTAGGTCTGGTGGTGATCGATGAAGAGCAGCGCTTTGGCGTGAGCCAGCGCGATGCCTTGGCTGACCGCACGAACGTGTTGTACACGACGGCCACTCCTATTCCTCGCTCTCTGATGCTGTTGGTGCAGGATGGTTACAGTGTGAGTACGCTTGATGAGAAGCCTCCCGCCAAACGGCCTGTACAGACTGTGCTGGTGGGCACAAGCCTGACAGACAAGGTGATCGCTCGCATCCAAGCCAATATTGATTATGGGAGTAAAGTCTTCTGGGTCACACCTTGTCTGTCTCCCTCCGCAAATATGCCTGGAAGCAGCGTGCAGGAGAGGTATGACCAACTCAGCGCCTTGTTCCCTGGCCGTGTTGCGATGTTGCATGGCCAAATGAGCGCATCCGAGAAGGCCGAAGTCATGGACACATTTTCGCAAGCGGAAAGCCCCCTCAGTGTTCTGGTGAGCACTACAGTGGTGGAAGTAGGCGTAGATGTACCGGATGCCTCCATATGCGTAATTGATCGCGCGGAGCAGTTCGGCTTGTCGCAAATGCACCAGATAAGAGGGCGTGTGGGCCGAGGCGAGAAGCCCGCTCGGGAGATTCTCGAGGAGTGCTACTGCGTGCTCTTGTACAACGACAGTGACAACCAAGGCAATAGCAAGGATGCAAAGGAGAAGCTACAGATCTTGGCGGAGTGTAACGACGGCTTCCGCATCTCTGAGAGTGATTTGCAGTTGCGCGGGCCCGGGGACATCTTCGGCTTGAGGCAGCACGGGGATGCTCAGTACAAGGTGGCGTCCCTCACCCACCACTCGCACCTTCTTCTTGACGCGCAACGAGAGGCTAGTAGATTGCTGCACGAGTGTATGGAGGAAAGTACGGGTGGTATGCGTATGACCCAGCTGCAAGAGCTCATGAGTGTGTTCCAGAGGCGCAAACTCTCCTCATCTGACTTGACCGACGCGCTCAAGGCGGCTAGAAAAAGTGGTAGCGCCGTAAGTACTACTGCTACAACGGTTCGTGAAGACGTGGATCCAGCTAAGGCCTATTTAGATTGGAATAACGATGTGATCGAGATAATGGCGACTATTGGAGTGGACAGGGACGAGGAGGCGGTGCAAGCTGGTGCGAAGAAGACCGCATCTCGCACGGCAGCCATCAAGCGCAACTATAATGGTGCAGCTAGCGCTTCTTCGGCGGAATATCTTCCTCAACCTATCGTTGATCTCTCTCTGGGTGATAGGGACGGACTGGTGGTGGTCATGGACCTTGAGACAACTGGCCTAAAGCACGAGGAGCACCGGATTATCCAGATCGCCGCCAAGGTTCTGGGTGACACAGACGACATCTTCAACGCTTATGTGAAGCCAGTTGGCGCAGAGGTGAGCCCTTTTATCAGTGAATTGACAGGCATCGAGCAGGCATTTCTGGATGAGGAGGGCATGCCCTTCTCACAAGCGTGGGCAGAGTTTGTGCGGTGGATGGGCGACCTGAGGGCTGCAGAGGGGAATCGGGGGAAGAAGATAGTCATGCTGGCTCACAATGGACGCAAATTTGACTTTGATTTCCTCGCAGCAGAGGTGGACCGCCATCAGTGCCTTGGAGCGCCTTTCCAGGACTGGACTCATGAGGCTCAAGTGGACTGTTTCGTCTACTCCTTATCCATTGTGCGAGATACAGCGAGCTGGGCGGGCAGTAAGGACAAGCCCAAACGCTTTGGCCAGGAGGCTCTTTACACCCACCTCTTCGGAACTAAGCCCGAAAATGGTCACAACGCCATATTCGACGTGCTGGCCTTAGAGGAGATTCTATCTCACCCCTATCTCGCCCCTTGGAAAAAGGTGGCCAACAAGCACCAATTCCTGTGGAAGAAGTAACAAAATGCAGTACATTGATCAGTTGATTGTACTTACCTGAACAAATGCTTGGATGCGGAAACACTAGTGCCCTCTCTTTTCTCTCTGGACGCCCCAATTTATGAACTGACCCACGTTTCTCTCTCATGTGGCTGGTGAAAGCCTTATAGATGAAAGTGAGGAAGATTAGAGTGATGGTATCCTATTCTGAGTAGACCAGTGTCAAAAAGCGCAGCTTGAGAGGGGTAAACACGCTTGAAGTCACGATAGCTCGGGTTCGAACATTAGAGGCCATTATTAGCGCGGAAAAGTCACCTAAGCAGATTAATCACAATGGGGGTCAAGTATAGTAGTGGAATTTTGCCTGGGCGCATTAGAAAGAAGATGGGGAACATCTCCATGGTAAAGCTGCGGGGGATCATGAGCAAATTTCAGAGGCGGCGGCGGAACGAGATAAGTTTGATGAAACGAGACGAAATGTTCATGAATCGAGAAGAGATCCAGTGGCTATTCGGTTTGACGAGCATGCAGACCTTTGAGTTGTTTCGACTCATGGACAAGGAACACATGTTCCGCATCGGCGTATGGGATATTTGGGGCAGTCTGATTTTAATGACACTGGACCTCAATGCCGAAGAGAAGATTGAGCATATTTTTGCGTTGGGAGACTATAATGAGGATGGCTGGATGACAATCGCGGACTTGAAGACTCTGATGATATGCGTTACACGCGGTCTGTCAAGAGTGAAGAAACTCCACATCATGTCCGACAGTTTCATAAGCAAATACATCAAGAACATGGTGAGTATGTGCCATTTGAAAGAGAACGGCGAGATATCACTGCGGGATATACGTAATTACATGAGTATGGACGAGAACTCTCGGAGTTATTTCGCTGCCTTAGGGGCCAAGGCGGCCGTCATTGACACCGGAATGCTGGTGGCCCAGAGAAGAGAGGTGCTCCAAGAGATTGCCCTCGTTGAAAAGGAAATCAAAGAGGTCATGTTTCAGGAGAAGATCAGCGAAGAGGATCGGGAGGCTTACGAGCGAGAAAGAGGAGGAGACGTGCACGTGTTGCATATGGTGGGTCACGAGGCCGACGCTGAAAGCTACCTGAGTGGCGAGAAAGGCGGCGAGGTCGACCCAGATGATGGCTATGGTGAGCCTTCGTTAGAACAACGTGCACGCCGTCTGCAGCGTGCCAAGGAAATGGGCTCTAAGGACGAGAGAAGCTTTCTCACCGATGCCCTTATCTTCAGCGACCCAAACTACGCCAAAAAGAACAAAGCCGGGGGCGGCGGTGCTTTCGATGAGCACGCTATATTAAGGAAGTGGAAAAGTCTAACTAATAGAGCGGATGGCTTAAGGGAGCTAGACATAGATCTGGTCGAGGACCTGTTCGAGCATGCCGGAATAACCTTGACAGATGCGGAGGCTGAGGAGTGCTTGGGGTCTATCTCCGTGAACAGCTTGAATATGTGCAACGTAACGGACATTGTGGAATGGTATCGGTACAGGCTGAACACCAAGCCCCCTATAAAGGGTAGGCCTCCTCTATGGCGTTCGGTGGCCTCTAGCGCAGCATCCGCCCTGAAGGACCTTCTCGACGTTCCGCATAGGGCGTGTGCAGTTCTCAACCGGCAGAAGGCCATCGTAGAAGCCATGGCTGCAAAGAGAGAGGCGGTGGCTGACTTAGAGGAGCAGATTATGGTAGAGGAGGAGGAGGAGGAGATGCAAAAGCGACAGCGAGAAGAAGCGGGAGGGAAAAGGACAGACCGCCACAGCGCAAAGAAGGGGAGGGCCGAGCACGTGCAGCCCTCTTCGCCAGACAAGAAGGAGAAGAAG
>MDTB01205133.1_pt1 | contig 11126 bp, 9 predicted proteins | sample 811161 | NCBI WGS metagenome assembly MDTB01 (sample SAMN05326650, study PRJNA326480) | marine metagenome | isolation source: seawater | place: Mediterranean Sea | collected 2009
ATTTTATAACACACCGTGTTATAAAGGGAGACATTAAAACATTGGTCTCTAGGTAGTTAAAGGATTGGTTCGAGTCCCGTCCAGACCGCAACCACTTCGAAATTTATAACCCCTTAATTTTCAGGGAGTTATTTTTCAGGTGGTTCGAGTCACTCCCTATTTTTAATAATATCATGTAATTATATTGGAATCAGTAGGTTATACTGATTTTTGAAAAGAGAAGTAATTAAAGTGTGTTATAAATTATCAGACCTCTACATATTGAACTTTTGAACTATCCCACTTCATGGTTATTTCTTTATCTGTAATCCAGTTCATGGTTTTATATGTACTAAATTTTTCTTCCCAATCTTTCATAAGATTAGATATTATTTCGTCTAATTTTTTCAATTCATCTTCTGTCAATTCATTCTTGAAAACATTTAAATGATTTTTATCTGAAAATTCTGGAAAAACCTTTGACCAGATAAAAGGAAGTATTCTTTGTAAGTCAACTTGAAAACTAGATCTTTCTTGAGTACTTAATTCTTTAAATTCATTTTTTTTCCAATTGACTATATATCTATTTAATAATTGTTTTGGATCATCAGGTTTAAACCTTTTATCAGTTCTCAGTAATTCAAATTCACAGAGAATTACAATTTGAAGATTAGAAAAATCTTTAAAATATTCAAAAGCTTCCATGGTAGGTGGATTAATGTAGTCTTTTCCCATTGGTTTTATTTATATTTAGAATATGATACCTAAGTTAACTAAAATATTTTTTGGAAATATCGACAAGAAAAAAATAATAAAAAACAAAAACTTTAATGTTGGTTTTTGGGGGTCAGATGATTATTTTAAAAAATTAGGTAATCCAATTGATTGGGAACACGGAGTCCTTCAATTGTTTCAAAACAATCATGATGAAATTTGGTGGACTATTTCAGGTCAATTTAACAAATTAAATATTGAAAATCTTGATAAACTAAAAAATCAATTAAACCAAATCCATCCAGATTTTAAATCTATTTAAGATATAGTTGAACTAATTTCAAATGGAGGGAGTTTGTTTGATATTAAGGATGATTTTGATTATGATGACATCATCATAGAAGGTGAAGATGATAATGAGTTTATTAATCTTGAAAATTATAACAGAATTAAACTTGAAGAGAATAATTCGATATGGATTTTTGAAGTTTTAAGATATAAGGATATAGAACACGAGGTTAAGGATGAAAAATTAAATTTGAAATATGACAATTCGGATGATCTCAATTTAGATGAAAGATTTATCTCATTAATTTCATTAAAATTATAACACAGGTAAAATCGTATAACACAAAGTAACATAAAAATCAACAATTTTATAACACACCGTGTTATAAGGCAGGAGGTCAAAACACTGGTCTACAGGTAGTTAAAGGATCGGTTCGAGTCCCGTCCAGACCGCTTTCCTATAATCATAACCTATTCATTACGATGGGATTATCTCTTTTTATAGGGGGTTTGAAAAGGGGAAATTTTTATAATTCATCTTTTCTGAATATGTATGCGTGTGTAGCTTTTCCGGAATTATCTAAATAATCAACAATTTCTAGCTCCTTCCCTTTATAAAAAAATTTATCACAGAAATCCCAATCACCATTTGGACTTTCTATACAACCAGTTGCTACAGAAAAATCTTCAGGCTTTATTTCATCACCACTTTCAAATTCAAAATAGAATAACCCACCTTTACCTTCATCAATGTGTAGAACTATATTGTCAGCAATATCATAATTATAAGCTGGGTCTGCATTTTTTTTTGAAAGTTCATCAACGGGTGTTTCACCAGGAACACAAACAATGTTGGTGTAATCATCAAAATCTTCATCCACATCATAGTGATTAGAACACTCTTTTAAACTCCATTCTTTAATTGGTTTTGATTTATTGTCATTTAATTCACTATTACCATCAAATAAAAAAAACTTGGTGTCATCGTCATACCAAAACGGTTTTTCATTTCTAAAAAGATCAGGCTCATGAATATCTCTAATATTATCTGTAAAATAATCGTATAATTCCCAGGTGTTTTCTGGATTATCCAATAATATATCGCTAACTGATTCTGCATCTTTTTCCTCAACTGAGTGCGCGCTCGCATTCATCATCCAACCATATATTTCTAATCTATATTTTTTCATTTATTAATTCTAAGTTTAGATAATAATACGTAATTGTTTACCAATCTTCCTGATATAGAATAACTTTTTCCATTTCAATATCGTAGTTCATATCTTCTTCAACTTTAATATTTGAATTATCAGTATCAAAACATATCAAGCCAACACAGTCAAAGTAGTCATCAAAATCAGTGTCTCCTAAATGATTTTGTCCTTGATTTGGATATACAAAATTCACTTCACCTCCATTATCTTCAATCCAATCATACATTCCGTCCTCATCTTCATCTATTATAGATTTTATTAATGCTTTGAAGAGTCTGGGAGAAATACCATTTTTTTCGGAAATTTTTTTTAAAAATTCAATATTTATAGTATCAAAAATATCCTCACTTTTAATTTCTTCTTTTTGAGAACTTGATGAGACAATAAATTTCATTTCATCATAATTTGATTTAATCAGAATCATGGTATCTGGAATAATATTATCATAAATATCAGAACTTTGAATTTTTACTAATTGTATTATTTGTGTTTTCATTTTTACTCAAAAATTACTAGTTATTTTACATAAACTAAACAATAGGACTAATATAATCATAATTTACCTGTACACTAGGTATAAGCTCTGTTCCCTCGATAGTTTCCAAATTGTCCCAAAGTGGCACACCGTTCATTCTGTTGACCGATGAGTAGGAGGGAGAAATTGAATACATTATTGTTCCTTTTTTAAAGGTTTTAGGCGTAAAATGATGATTTGATTTATTTACTTCATTTTTTAGAATAAATTTCTTGGGAAAATTTTTATAAACCAACATATAACCTTTCTTGAGCTCAACGTACAAGCAAAAGAATGAGCGTAAAATAAATAGAATTATTTTTTCATCCTGTTTCTTGACAACAATTTTCATGGTCAAGTCATCATCATTTAAATTTTTAAAATACTTTTTCGAAAATGTACTAAATTCCTTAATTGAGACTCTCATTTTAAGTCGTCTTGACTTAATATCCCTTTTAATTCCATTATTTACACAATTATAAAATTCTTCAAATGACATAGTTTTAATTCAGTTTACATTCCAATTTCTAATAATTATTTTAAATTTAATAATACAACACTAAGATTTTGAAATATTATTTAAGTTTTTTATTTGTTATCTGCTCTTTAATTGTTTTTTCAGCCAAGCAAATAACTGTGGAGGATTCATTAAAAATCGAAAAATACAAAAATCATATAAATACGCTTCAATATATTTCTAGACAAAACTATAATGATGAGTTTTTTCTTGTTCTAGCTACACAGTACGTAGATTCCATAAAGCAAATTGATAATAAAAATAAATATGCTGCAGATATTGAAAAAAGTATATTACTAACAAAAAATACAATCTCAAATAATGTAATTAGTAAAATTGAGTTTTTTGAATTTTATTCGGGATTGCCGCAATACTATGGATTTGTTGATGATGCTATTGAATATGCTTATGATGATGCATTGTCAAAATTATTAAACACGAGATATCGTATCCTTGGCAACACTCCTTTGTCCGAAGCAGGAATCACATCAATACTGATAAGGGAGGATTGTGACAACGAAACATTTGAAATTATTAATCAGACCTTAATATCAAATACTAACCACAAAATATTACAGAAAAATGATTTAATTAAAATTCTTGGTTTTCAGAAGTCTGAGGAATTATTAAATGGATTCTTATTTGAGGATGATGTAAAAAAAATAATTGATCAACTTAAATTAGACAGACTTGGAATTTTTACTGCAAATAATATTGACATTATCAATAATAAAATTTGGCTAGTTGATACTGATTTCAAAACTTATGAAAAATCTCAAGGGTTTCTTGAATCAGTTTTTGCTAAAGGATATACAGTTGATAAAAGAGATTTACCATTATTACTCGAGTTAATACTCGTATTAATTTTAGCAATAATTTTTGTCTCATTAACCTATGGTATTTCTCTTATTTTTAGCAACAGAAAGAATATATTAATTTCTACAGCTGACCTAAATAAAGATTTCATTTTTTCTGTTTTAAATAAAGTAAAGTATGTGGCTTTATATTTTCTGCTTCCAATAATATTGTCCTTTTTAATGATTTACATATGCTCTTTTATAATACCGAATGCTGATGTAGATGTAGGGGAAATTAACGTTACAGTTTGGATTTTATCCATTACAATTTTAATGAGTTTTTTACCAATAATTATTAACTTATTTCTTGTCAATAGACTTGATATAGATGGTTTTCACACCACATTGGGTTATACCTTTTTTGCAAATTCATGTCTGTATGCTACTTATTTTCCAATATTTATTTTCTACTTTATTAAGTATGAGACATATCCATTCATAATTCATATCATATTGATATTTATCACTCTTTTAATAGGTAACCTCTTAGGAAAATCTTATTACCAATATGGTTTCGTTACAAAAAATAATTATAAAAGAAGACAGGCGGTTACAGGACTAGTTCTTGGTATAATTGCATTAATAATTTTTAATAGAATTATAATTTTTGAACTTTCAGTTCAAAATTTATTATTAAGTTTTGTCATAATTGCCCCAATATCGTTATTAAACCTTGTCTTGGATAACTATTCGGACAGATTATTTGAAAAAAAGTCTAGGCAATCAAAAGAGACCCAAATTCTTGACAAAATCGAGTATGTTAAAAGTGTTATGAGTCCTGGTGAATCAATCTACAAAGCTGTTGCAAATAAAATGTCAGATCGTTTAGATATAATGTTCATTAATGCTCCGATGGGTATTGGAAAAACAAGAAGTTTGAATGAGGCTAAAGTATATTATTTTGAAAAAAATGGATGGAAAGTTTGCTATGGAGATTGTGATGAGATTCAAGATGAAACTGCTGTATCATTTGAACCTTTTTTACAAGCTTTCAAAGAGGAATTAGGAGAGTCCTGGAATAGCAGATCAGAATCAACTGATAAAATTACCAAAGGTTTTATAAATATTGCTACTGATAAAGTTGGGATACCGTTAGAGTTGTCTGATATAAATATTAGTTCAAAAAAAACCATGAATGAAATTTCACTCGAGATAATGGAAAAGCTAACAAGCAGTAATAAAAAGGTTTTATTTATAATGGAAGATATTCACTGGATTGACCCTGAAACACTAACATTGCTGAAACATTTCATCAAGACTGTAAATAGAAACACATATCTCAGAAAAAATCTTTGTATCATAATAACTGTTCGTACAAATATTAAAGGTTCAATAAGAGGTTTAAATTTTGAGGAGTTAAATAAAGAACTTATTAATCTGGATGACAATACCTCCAATGAAATTGTCTTGCATAATTTACTCACAGTTAATTCATTTAACATGGTCGACTTTGTTAAAAATTTAAGTATTGAAAACAATAAATTTAGAATTGCTAGTAGTTCAATGAACCAGATTAATAATTTATTTAATGAATACAACGAACAGTTAAAATCAGACGGCGGAAAATTAACCCCCTTATATGTACTTAAAGTTTTGGAATCTTGGATATCCGATGGTTCATTAAAATATACACCTGATGGATATCTATTAACAAAGTCAGTTGATTTAGAATCGCTTCCCCCAGATGAAGATGTTGACAGTTATTATCATTCAATTTTTGATAGTTTTGATCCAAAATGGAGAAGAATACTTGAAAGTGCTTCAGTAATAGGAAATAAATTTGATGCAGATATATTAGCTCAAGTTTGGGGATATGAACTTTTAGATGTTTTAGATTTTTTAGAAAAGGCTGTAAATAAAGATCTTCTAATTGATGTATCTAGTCAAGATAATTTTTATGAGTTTAAAGACAAAAGAATTGTTAGTGCACTTAAGTCCTATTTTAAAGATGCCTCTATTAAGGATGAGGGAGAAAAACAAATAGTCATTGAATACAACAAACGTTTTTTAGAACTGCAGTCAGATATTATAAAAAATCCAGAAAAGTATGATACTGAAGACTTACTAAAAGTAATAAGGAGAATGCTTACACTAAGTTCAATTGAATACTACACAAACATGTGCAATAAATTGATTTTGGATGTTGTTTGTAGATATCTATATTCAAAAAAATTGGGAAAACTTGATGCTTTTGCAAATTTATTAGAAAAGAAAAGTTTTAATGAGTTAGCGGATTTAGTAAAAAAATTAAGAATAATAGCTGATGATGTCAATTTCTCATTTTCTCAAAAGAAAAAAATATTAGATGATTTAGCTGATGAGGAGAAAAGAAAGTCTAAAATTCCTTTACCAAGTGGAATTAATACTGATCAACTATCTAATGATTTAGGTTTACTAATTATTTTAAATGGTGAACTTATGAATACCAACTCAGATTCAATTGTTACCACAACCGTTGTTGGGTTTAATGATGATAAATTCCATAGTTTCATTCCTACATTAAATCTATTTCCAACTAAGTTAAATGGCTTGTCTTTGATATATTTCATTAAAGAACTGGGTGATATAAATCTGTCCGTCGATGATGAAGTTGAATTAATAATTTCGGGAGGTTATGAAGAGAAACAAAAATCAATTGAAGAAGGACAAAAGGTAATGTTCCAGCACACTCTAAATGAGTTAAAAAACACTAAGTTTCACCAACTCGCTCTTAAGGAGTACAGGTTATGGGAAATTGAAAAAGCATCAAGGAAATTGAATGATTCAAAAGATAAAATTGCTGAAATTTTTAATAAATATAAATCTCTAATCAATAGTGTTAAAAATTCAAATTCAAAGTTTTTTTATGATTGTATTAATAGTTATTTAAATTTTTGCCATACAAATTATAATGATGGTTTGAAATCAAATGAAGTATTTAAGTTGTATAATGACAAATTAAAAGTTGATGGTCAGACAAATGAAGCGTGGGTATTAACATTTATAAAGTTTATACTCAGTACTTGTAGAGTTTCAAAAAAAGAAAGTAATAGTAATTTCAAGATAAAAAAAGATTTTTTTGGCTATGGTGCTGTCAGGCCTGGTAGGTTGTATATTGAGCAAAATCCTGAAGATGCTGAACAAAATTTTAATGATGCAAAAAATTTCCTGGACAAGATTTTAGATTCAGGTTCAGTTACGAAAGCCTCAATGTGGTTTTTGGATGCAAAAAAACTGCACTATAATGTGAAAAAGGATTTTAAGAATTATAAAAATTCTCAACTGGACTATTTAAATAAATTAAAAAAAGACTTTGGGGAGGAATCGATGGAATTTAATAAAGCATCTATTAATATTGCAAATGATTTAGAGTGGCAAACTGAATATAATCCGAATTGCCCCAATTTTTTTAACGACTGTATTCTCATCTGGAAAAAATCCCTTGATTACATTTTGTCTGAAAGGAAAGATATTGAGGATATTGATGATGAAATGAAGCAATTTCTCGGGTCAAGTTTCACCATTGGTCATTTTGAATTAGCAAAACGTTATCAGAAACTATCTAATTTGTACATAAAACAGAATTCATTAAAAAATGCGTCCAAGTGCACACTGTCTGCATTAGATTTCTATAATAAAAACTTTGAAATTGAAGTGCCTAATAATTGGGATTTTATTAATGGTGAGTTGGTCCCGATATCAAAAGATACTAAAGAATTATTTTTTGAAGAATCTGGAGATGAAAGATATATTATAATAAGTTATGGTAAATGTATTTTAAATTATGCTCGATGTTTATCAATGCAAAAGAAATATGGTGAAGCGATTACAATAATAGATAAAGCTTCAAGTTACTGTTACGTATTCCCAAAAATCTATAATCTGAGTCAACTTGAAAAGGGAATAAATCTAATTCTAAATAAATCAAATACTGGTAAAAAATTGATTAAAGATTCACTATTAAATCTAGAAAAATTGAATATAAAATTTAAAAAATCTGAAATTGAACTTGTAAAAAAAGCAAAAAAATATATTTAAAAAAAATTGCTTTAATAGATAATCTGAAATTAATGATAAACCTTAAGATTGAGGTATTGAATTAGTTGCTTATGAAGATTAAGGCTTTTTTTCTAATTCTACTAAAACAAAAGTAAATTTAGTGGTTGCCTCTTTATCATTATCAGTTATTAAATCGAATTTTTTACTTTTCTCCTTCTTTATTTTACCTCTAGCAGGATTATCCTGTACTTCATCAAGGTGTTCAATTTTTTGTGGTAACCATTCGATTTTGTCATCAACAATATGTTCAAGGTGAATTTCCTTTTGACAATAAAGAAATTTTTTCTCCTCTATCTTTTTCTTTAAATTTTCCTTAAGTTTAATGCGACCCTCATTCTGCCCCTTTATACTATCAACACTTGTCCAATTTGGAGCATCCATTTTTTTATGTAAAGGGGTCTCATGACACATTTGAAATTTATGAGAGTTGTTTTCTACTTCTTGCTTTGAGATTTTAAGTTCACCATCTTGGTTTACTATAATATATCCATTAGAGCTCCCCTTTGTTTTCTCTTTCCAATAGCTTGGATCGTTTGTTATAAATATTTGATATCCCAAATCAATCTCTTTATCGCTTATAAATTTATTTAATCTATGTAAATCCCAAAAGAAACTATGATGTCCATTTGTTTCAGCTCCCTGATTTGAAAAACGATATTTAAATTTTTTTCTTCTTTCTTGAGTTGCTATTTCGTCAATTATATTTCGTCCTCGAACCTTTTTTGTGATACGAATCCCTTTGGTTTTAAATTTTACTTCAATGCCAATTCTCTTGTCTTCGTAATAGAAATAAATATCTAAGTAATCTTTTTTATCAAGATTTTCATTAAAAAATTTTTTTTCAAATTGAAGATTCAGTTTTTTACCTTTTTCAAGATCGAGTTCTTTAATTAAACTCAAACCAATCTTCATCTGCACACCCTTTTCGTCAAATATATGATTGCTGATTCCTCCTTCAAATAATTCAAATGGCTTATTGTTTTGCTCAATAATATCTTTACAAATTCTTTTCAATACCTCTTTTATTTTCCTCATAATTTTTAATTTTTATTTTCCAAGTTGGACAAATACTCATCGATGACATCAACTTTATCCAGAGGAACCTCATCATTATCCCAGTCACCCTTTAAGTAGCATCTTATTTCATCATGCTTTGATTGGTGAATATTAAATTGAACACACGACTCGTCACTAGATGTAAACTCAAAACAATCATCACCTCCTTTTCCATCATTATCTAAATATTGAAAAAAATTCCAAACTGTTTCAGGGTTAATTAATTTACAAATGTGTAGCATTTGTTCTTTAGATAGTAAACTATATTTATTCATGCTTAAATTTTTTTCAATGTAAAAGTTATCAATGTAGTTCTTCCAACTTATTCATAACCGATTCCCAGTCTGGATAGTTTTCACTCCCAAACTTTATCCACTCACCTTCAAAATATTTAGCCCCGTTCCATTCTTTGTCATCAATGAGAATATCCCCCTTTAAAAAGTTTTTATGGTGACACAAGATTAATCTTTTCCTAATTAATTTTTCATCGAAGTGATTTGCAATCCAAAGTCTTTTATTTGTCCAAGCATCAGGATTATCCCATGGGGCAGTTGAAAGAAAGTAAATGTCGAAATTAGAATTATTAAGTAATTTATTGACTGCATTTATTGATCCTTCAATCGGTTCTAAATCTTTGTATAACCCTGGCAGTTTGTCGGGTCTTCCTTTGTAAGGTGTTTGATTTCCTAGCGGGTGATTTTTCCTTCCCTTTTCGAAATCTGCCAAAACCCCATCTAAGTCAATGTAAACTCTTTTCATAAAATTAATCCTGTAAAATGATACCAATTCAATATATTTAATTTTTAGATTTTTAATCATTTATTTTTAAAATAGTTTTGAAATATTTAACAAAAACATTATTTAAAAAAGGGATCGAATGCCCCCTAAAACTCACTAATGATTATGAATCAATTAGTGAAAAAAATGAATTTTTGGATGCTTTAGCGGATGGTGGGTTTCAAGCTGAAGAATTATCTAGACTGCATTACAGCCCCGGTGTTTTAATAGAACATCGTGATTATGCTAATTCATTAGAAAGTACAAGGGAATTATTAAATAATACAAATTCTATTATTTATGAAGCAGCTTTTTTACATGATAATCTTTTTGTTAGAACTGATATTTTAGTAAAAGAGAATAATACTATAAAAGTTATTGAGGTTAAAGCAAAATCTTTTGATTCAACAGCGGAAAATATTTTTAAAACAAATTCTGGCAGTATTAGACCCGAGTGGAGAACCTATTTGTTTGACTTGGCATTTCAAAAGTATGTAGTTGAAAAAAATTATCCTGAATATAAAATAGAATCGTATTTAATGCTTGCTGATAAATCCAAAAGAGCAACTATTGATGGTCTAAATCAGCTTTTTCAAATTACAAATGACCCAAATATTAGAACCGGAATAAAGCGAAAAGTACATTCCCTTGTAGATACAGGAAACCCAATTATGGAAGCAAGAAATCTAAGCGGATTAATAAATGATATTATTAAAAAAGATAATCACAAAATTCATGGTTTATCATTCCCTGAACTAGTTCAAAACTTTACAGACTTATATACAAACGAAAAGGAAATCAATTGGCAAAATTATAACGGTCATGTTTGCAGGGAATGTTGGATAGAGCAATTTAGTATAAATGAGGACAATCAAAAGCGCCCAAATATATATGAACTTTGGCAATTTAGACATCAAAAAAAATTATTTAAATCAAATATCTTTTTTTTAGACCAATTAAGTAAGCAAGATTTTGATGATTCTTCTGGTGCTTACTTAAGTGTAAAAAATAGACAATGGATGCAGATTGAAAAAAGAGTGGCTGAATACCTTGGCAAGCCAGTTGATTTTTACTTGGATTCTGAAAATTTGAAAGATAAAATGATGGAATGGAAATTTCCATTACATTTTATAGATTTTGAAACTTGCACATCAGCTCTCCCTTTCACAAAA
>MDTB01086511.1_pt1 | contig 11125 bp, 1 predicted proteins | sample 811161 | NCBI WGS metagenome assembly MDTB01 (sample SAMN05326650, study PRJNA326480) | marine metagenome | isolation source: seawater | place: Mediterranean Sea | collected 2009
CACATTTGTTTCGAGAGGGTACCAAAATCGTACTTGATAGAATATATGAAATTTGATAGGTGCCAAGTTTACACCGAGTCTTCGCTTGCGCTCAGAATTCCTGATTATGGGCTGTAGCAGGCGAAGATGAGGGGATCGAGTACGATAAACTATGTACCAGTACAGGAAGAAAAAGTAAAAAGTACAGTTATTAATTTAAGTAATAATTTAGTATACTAGTCTATGTACAGTTGATAGAGAGAGGAAATCGACAAAAAAAAAAACTGTAACTGAAAAGTACAAAGTACCACCTGGTGGCCTGGTGGTAGTTGTTACTTTTCTCTCTCTCTTTTAGTCACATACTAATATTTTACTTTAAATAGAAAAATTTAGGGTGTAAAATCGGAGGATGGATTGCCAGATTGCCAGATTGCAGATTTTCCTCTGATCCTCTGATCTCTGATCGACTGTAATATAATGAGTATTAAAATAGAAAATAGCCTTTAATAGTAGTACTAAGTACCAGGTATAATACTATATTGAGCATATTATTTTAGTAAAACTTATTAGTAGATTTTTTTAAACATCATCATTTATCATAGTAGTACAAATAATAAATAATATACTGTATATTTACATATTAGTGACTAATATGTGCACGTATAACTATACTATTTGCTTATAGATATATTAAAAATATTGGTTGATTTAATTACTAATTTAAAGAAATTCATACAATTGATTCGTTATCACCATTAAAGAATAAAAATGGATAGTCTTAGTTAGAAATTTGAAAGACCAGTCAACTGTAATACTTTATTGGATATTATAAAATAAATAAACTATGTCAGTTAAAGCATTCTTTGGAGGACTACGAAGAAAAAAGTCCAAGGTATCCAAGATAGTAGAAGACGAGAAAAAAAAGTCAAACGTGACAGTTGAATCATTTGTGAAGAAGTACGAAGATATTTTTAATGGTTTATTAACTGGACAAAACGTTATAGTTTATTCAGACAGTGATACCGACGTCGAAGTCGATAGGCCACCACCTCCTCCAATTCCAGTTAGATTGACTCAAAAGCATGAAAAACTAGACAAGCATAAACAAAAAAAGCAAGCTGCAGTAGACAAAATAAACAGACGAAAGGCAAAGGCCAGAAAACTTAGTTTAATGCTCCTGGCAAAGCGGAAGGCTAGAGAGGCCAAAAAAAGGGAAGAATTGGAAAGGGAAGCAGCGGGCAATGCGATGTCAGAGGAAGTAGAAAAGGAAACTGTAAATAAGGAGGAAGAGGTGGTGGAGTTAGTGGCTGAAACATTGCCCAAACTTGAAACTAAAGGAAGACGAAGATGGAAAAAAATATTAATGAAAACTAATGCTTTTCGCCTAAAAAGGAAAAAAAAAGATCAAATAAATAAAGATAATTTGAAAGTGACAAAACAAACGGACAAAGTTGAAAAAATTATGGAAGCAGATAAAAATTTTAAACATAGTACAAAGGAAGAACAAGATACCAACGATGCGATCACTCGTTATACAGAAAGCAACAATTCAGAGTTGCCTAAACAAGAAAGTGCAGGACGCCGGAGATTAAGAAAAATGCTAACAAAATCTACAGCATTTCGTATGTCCCAGAAGAAGAAAGACAATATTGAGACTAAAAATCTTAAACATAATACAAAGGAAGAACAAGATACCAACGATGCGATCACTCGTTATACAGAAAGCAACAACTCAGAGTTGCCTAAACAAGAAAGTGTAGGACGCCGGAGATGGAGAAAAATGCTAACAAAATCTACGGCATTTCGTATGTCTCAGAAGAAGAAAGACAATAATGGGACGGTAATTGAGAAACAAGCCCAGGAAAACAAGAATGTGATCGTACTCGACGAAAAGAAAGATGAAAATAAGGAAGAAAATATTGAGCAAGATGAAAGTATTGTAAGCAATTTAAATTCAAACGCAAAGAAAGAAGAACTTCGCAATGGACCAACTAATACTGGTATAGCGGATGAAGATATAAAGCCCATGGAAGAAAACAAAAAGGAAAGCCCGAAGAAGAAAGGAGATGATAGACAAAAAAGAAACAAAACACAAAAAGGAAGCATAAAACAAAAAAATGATATAAAACCAATCACAAAAGTACCAAAGAAGCAAATTGTAAGCGTCGAAAAAAGGATAAAGAAGGAAGAGAGAACGGAGACCAAAGAAGAAGAAAAAAATAGTGAAGCAAAGCAGGAATCAAAAGAAGACAAAATCGAGGATGGCAATGAAAAAGATGTTGGAATAGCTGAAGCCTCATCTACATTGATTGAAGAGGAGGAGAACAATGAAAGTAGGAAAAATCGCTTGTCGCGTATTTGCGAAAAATACAAAATCCATCAAAAAATTTTACGAAGTACAAGATATTTTGTTTTTTCATTTTTTTTGGAAATAGCGTTTATTCTTTTTATACTTATTCCAACGGAACAGCCAAAATGTTGTGTAGAAACTACAAAGGATATACCATGGACAAACAATATAACTAGAGTTGTAAAAAATCGCACAGTAGTATCACACGAGCAAGGAGTTGATCAAGTACCATCTTGTCAAAAATACACCAATCCCAATGAGGCGTTTCTACACGTATGTGACAATGGAACAGCAAGGCAAAGACTTTTTATTAATATCTCAATTGTATTTGGATGTCTACTTATATCATCGTTTCTTTTTTCCTGTCGTCTTCGTTATAAAATTAGGAAACGGCATCCAATTCATGAGTCGCTTCTTAATTTTGTCGTGTACATAATTTTCATTTGTGTTCCCTTATGCAGCTTGCCATTTCAAATATTAGACTCAAGCCCAGTTGGAATCGGGCGTGATTTGCAATTAATTAATTGTGGCTTGTTAAGCTGGGCTTGGCTGTTTTTTTTAGGAAAGTCAAACATGAAATACTGGAGCAATAGTATGAAAATGATAAGCTCAGGGTACACTTTTCTGTTTATTATTATCCCGATTTCTATTACTGTTTCCTCATTTGCATGGCCTTCTTATAAAGATACAATGATCGATATAGTACCGATCAATGTTGCGTTATCCCTTTTTGGAATCTTATCAATGATGTGGCTATCTGGCGTAACGACACCGATCAGTCGGAAGAAAGACGATGTTAAGCATACCATACATGATAAAATCATGCGAATACTTTTTGTAGGTATTTGCGAGGTTTTCGTAATCTTCCCACTCTCATTGAGTGCAGGACTTGTGACGGAGGGTTTGTATGTTTCACCAGGCAGTGTACAATTTCATAACCACCCCATACTGGAAGTATCAGGAGTGATGGTGTCTTTTGCTTTCATTTCGTTGTTTTGTCTCGGCATTGTCCGCCAAAAAACATTTCGTAGGGAATTACCAGCATGGTTTCGTTGGGTATATTGTGTTGCCTTGGTCAGCATTTTATGTGCACCAATTCCATATTTTGCGCCACTGTTAATTTTTCAAGAAGTGCAAAAAAGTGCGAATGACGCATTATTGTCTTTGATATTTGCCCCATTGATCTTAATGATTTTATGGAACGTACTGACAGTACAGCGAGTTTTACATTATACAACTAAGTTGTTAGTGAAGAAGAAAAAGGACCTAGAGATAAAACAATTTTTCAATGACGCAAACCACACGTCGAAAGAAACTAAGGGAAACAAGATCAAAAATTCTGAAGCAGAAAACGAGGAAAGAGAGACGGAAGACTCCAAATCCAAGAAAGGGGAAAAAAAACCCCTGGTATTACAATTAGATAACAAGGATAGAGCCATTCTAAAAAAATACGTAATGGAGGTTTGGGTCCCAAGCACATTGGTTTATGTTGGATTAGTTGTTCCATTTTTGCCTCCTTATGTTGCTATGATTTTGTACAGAGAATATTTCCTCCCATCATGGACCGATGATCCTCTTGATGAACTTAGGACGACATCATGGTTTTTTTTTATGACGGTATTAGGAATTGGAAATTTAGCCTGCCAATACAGTTTTCATACCATATGGAAAAATGTTGGATGTGGCTTGACATGGTTAAATATTTTAGTAGTTCATGCAGCCATTATTATTCCAATTGGTATGTGTTTGTTTTTGATTTATGAAAGCGCCAGGTGCAAAATATCATCAGTAATATCCCAAATAAATACTACAACTTACCAAAGATTAGAGCGTTTTTCATATTTTGATGCACATTTTGTAAATACACAACGGGTCATGGACCCAGAGCTGCATTGCAACAATTACAAATCTTTAAAAGATTTTATTCTCGTTGCCATTGGTATAGGAATTTTATACGTATTGTGGAGTTCATTTCTAGTAAAAAGTGGAAAGAAAAGGCAGTATGGAATAACGAAAAAATGCTTTTCCAATGCGTTGTATATGTTGCTTGTGGTACCCACGTTGCCCGTTGTGTTATACGATTGGGGTACTTATTACATCAGTACCATAGACTCTACCGATGGCCTTCATTTTGAAGTGCCTTCAATCAAAAGCAATCTTGTTTGTGGGCATGACTTCTCTTTGTGCCCAGATCCAAAAGGCATGGGGGTGCTTGCAAAACCCGCCAGTGATGTATTTACTATTTGTTTTTTAATTGGTACTGGATGGCTATTTCTGTTACTCGCAACAGCTACAAATTGTTTTGCAAAGCGCCGAAAATGCGTTCAAATTATTTGTATTGTTTTGATCTCATTGTTTGTGGTAGTTCCAATGTCCTTACTGTGGCATTATAGAAGTGCCCATATAAAGCGATGGGAGAGATGGCATGAAGTGAATAATGATGAATGGGGATGGTGTCTAAAATCAGAATCAAATAATTGTATCGTTGACTCCTTTAAAGTTGATGACAATAACACCCTGGACATGCTAAGTGCAACGATAACGACAACGACTGAATTTCCAAATTTAATTATTGAATCAAATCTTACTACCACTTTAAAGCCTAAAATCGCTGAAAGCATAAATTTATTTAGTGAATTATTACTAATTTGCTATGCAGTTGGTGGATTTCATTTGTCAACTTTTCTTTTTCTGGTAGACATTCTATGGCCGCGTCACCGTCGTTGTCTGTCATTTATCTTTATGTTTACATACATTGGATTTGTTGGAATACCAACGGCTACCTTTCCTACCCTTATTTATCATAATGAATACGAAGCATTTGCACAAATTCGAGTTTCTGTATATTTTGGGCTATTGATGTGCTTAGGGGTCACTTTCAGCTTAACGACAATGGTAACGAAAATGAATAGAACAAGGCGTTTAATATGGCTCATTATCTACATGATTTGTTTTGCACTACCAACTTCGCTAGGAATATACAAATTGAAGCTGGAAGTGGATTTTGGTGGAACAGAAATAAATGTTGCAGCAAGCACTTTTATTGGACTGTTCATAATGACGTTTGAAAGGTATGACGCATACAGGATGACAAAAATTCCTCTATTAAATCGCTTGATAATTTTCACGCTATGGGTTACATTTATCACAGTTCCATTGTTATCACTAGCATTGACAGCATATAACGATTTTTCTTTGCTTTTTGCGATAAACATCCTGGAAATACCACTTTATATGTCGCTTGCTTATGCTTTATGGATTGGCATCACATTGATTGGCTACATCTCGATGTACTCAGGATATTTACAAGAGTACAAGCAGCCATATGCGGCTCTAATTCCAGGCATTATCATGGTGATTGGTGAAGCAATTTTCTTTGCTATACTTCGGGAAAATTACACAAATAGAACGGAATCTAATGAACTTCCCATTTTTGAATTTACAATGGTGTTCATCTTTCCGTTATATTTGCTGTCTGTATTTAGCATAGCCGGAATGAAGATATTGCTCCTTGATAAATTTCTTTTATTTTCCGTTTTTGGTGTTTTAGGCCCGACTTACATACATTTGGAAGGGCTTATATTCTTTGATAACCCAGAATCAAACTTGGCAAAAATGTATCGTTTTTTAATCTACGCAATACCTGTAGGAACTATGTGCGGAGTGTTTTTACCCACATTAACGGGAACTGGCGTAACACTGATTGATATAACAAATATTTACGGTGCCATGATAATTCTACCAATCGGGGCATTTGTTCCTATTTACATGGTTTCTGTCGACGGTACTTTTGACGAATTAATAATTTCAGGTATCACCATATCGTTGATAACAGCCATCATAATGATAATACTTACAAGTCGCAAAAGGGACAAAGCTGTGAAAGAAGAAAGAAAATCTAAGCCACCAATGTTTGTAAGACCTGATGGATTTGGCTGGCTCAAATATTTTCCAATGAACACAATGCAATGGATATCGCACTGGATATTATTAATTTCGATGTTGATTCTTATGTATGCATCAAAACATGTATCTACGCAAACAAGAAGAGCTGCAGTATACGTCCTATGTATATCTGCCCCCATAATGTATGTCATTGGAAATAACCCGACATGTTGGAAATGTTGTACCCACAAGGTCTCCTTATTTCTTACAGGTACTGTAGCTATCACAGGATTGGTGATGTCGGCAATTTTAAAAAGCGACAAGTCATTGTCAACATCAATAATGTCTGGAGTTTTTACGGTAACTGGAATGATGATTTCTTTTGGGGTTTTAAAACTCTTAAAATGGTGTATGGCTGAACATCCACGACAAGAACATGTGAGTACCATCGCATCAACGCTTTGTTGCGTAGGTATCTTATTTCCCTTTGGAGTTTTACTCCCATCTCTTGCTTCAACATCGTGGGACATCTCGTTGAATTGGGCTACAACGTTTATAATCGGAATAAGCGTCTTGATGTTTGTTTGTCTAGTAGACGTATCCAGTGTGACCATTGCTATTAACAACACATTAGATACGATTGAATATGAAAAACGAGCCAAAGCAGCAATAAAACGCATCCAAAAATTGTTGAAAAAAAAACATAAAAATTTAGAAGCTGATCCAGATTGTTTAAGGAGTATGTATGATCATGCTATTGTTGCAAGCCACCAGAAAAATTCCATAGAGTATGAAGATTTTGAACTAGAATTGCGAAATAAAGAGATTCTTTTACGAGTCCAAAAGAAAAAGACGGTAAAATTACTCGATGCGGTCAAGACAAATCAGAAGATTAAATCACACAAGATTAAATTATGCCCTACTTGCGAAAAGAATGGTTGGAAAACGGTGATTACAACAAGGAAAAAATTGCGTATTTGCTTAGCATGTAATTTGCAATTCTTACTTGATGAAAAGGAAAGAATTCGCAGACTTAAAGAAGCCTCAGCAGAGGAGAAAGAAAGAATGAGGAAAGAAAAAGAAAGGCTGTATAAAATTGAAGTTGAAAAACGTAAAAAACGCAATAAAAAATTTATGAAGGCGCAGCAGCTTGTTACCGAAAATGAACTTGAAGAAGCGCTATCGTTATATAATGAATTGCTAGACGAAGATGGTTTTAACCCGAATTACTTATGTTCACGTTCTGTCGTATATTCAAAAATGAAGCGTTATGAAGAGGGTTATGAGGATGCAAATGAGGCGCTAGCGATTCGTCCAAAATACATGAACGCATACATAGCAAAAGCGACGGCCCAAGGTAGCTTAAAGCAATGGAAAGAAGCGGTACAAACATACGCTGTTGGGCGAAAACATTTTCCCCGCTCAAAGGAACTTTTTGAAGCACAAAAATTTGCTGTTACAGAAATGAAAAGAACCGCGCCTCCATTGACTTTGCTTCAATACCTAAAACGAAAAATTTTATTTCTTTCTCGTGCATTGGATCAACTAGAACACGATTTAGAGATGGGAATTGCAAAATTTGAGGAAGAGCTTGCATCGGCAGGCAAAAGCTTGCATAAAAAGCTTTCTGGAGTAAAAAAGAAAAAATATGGCGATCAGGCGTTTCTAATGCAACTAGTTGAACTTTCTGGGGTTGATGAAAATACAGATTTTAAAGCTTTTATATGCAAACTAACGCTTAAGCCGCACCCCAATGAACGTGGATATGAAGATGTTCGAAAGGATCTGCCAGACGTGAAAGAACGCATCAAAAGGTACGCCAAAGAAACGCGGGAGTTAGATGATTTAAATGCATTATTTTGGAGAAAAGAATTAGCATACTTCCCTCAAGTAATTTTGCCCGGCCACATAGTTACAGTGACTCTTTATGGTATTTTCGATGCGGGTAATGAGGATGATGAAGAAGATTATATGATTGAAGAAGGTGACGCTCGAACGGCACTAGGAAGCGTTACGTTGCATTCACATAATATTGCTAGGCTTTGTAGAAATAATACTTATCATCATTTTGATATTACTGTACCCTCCGTAGCTACACCAGAAAAGCAAGACGAAACGCAAGATAAAACGATAGAGGGTCAAAAAGAATCGGAGAACAAAGGAAAAGCCGATGCGACCACTCCCAATGAAGTATCTAATGTTAAGGGAAAAGTTCATGCAATGCGACTTGGCATGCTTTTCAGTCTATGCAACCCAAAAGTTGCTGAAATACAGTCAAGTATGCAAAAAGAGAACGTGGAGCTTTTGCGATCGATAGTTAACGAGTGGAGGAAGATTTCTGTGCTCCCAGCTCGTATTACAAGACGAGTCATTAGGGAAATTTTTGGAACATATGCGTCCTATAACAGTGAAAAAAAAGACGAACTGTTATCAAAACAGAAAACTATCCAAAAAGCCATGTCACAAGAGGAAATGTTGGCCCAATTAGAATACCAATTAAAATTGCAAGCCGAAGAAGCATTGAAAGCCGCTGCAGAGAGAAAACAACCCCAAGAAGGCGTTTGTTTCCAGCGACTTGCCAGGTCTAAAGTGTACACAATGTATTTGACACGTGTACAATTTGAAAAGCTAGCGAAAGACGCTCTCTTGGACGCCAATAAATCGTTTGGTATATTTATGGAAGTTGCCACGACTGAACATACTGGTAAGTTTGCTGTCAATTTCAAAGAATTTAAAAATGTCGTTAGAAAATTGGCGCAACTTCAATTTCCTTCATTCGGAAGAAAACTCGCAACACGAAAGTTTTGCATGGAATACATACGGAGACGTTCAAAGGTGTACAAAGGATGGAGAAAAATTAATGATAAAAGATTTGTGCCAAAAATGCCGAAGGTTATAGATCCAAGGGCCAAGGCATTAAAAAAAGCAAGAATTCAAAACGCGGCACTATACTTGCAGAGGATATGGAAAAAACGAAGACTGAGAATGAAAGCTATTAATCTAATTAGACGCTTTATAAAACGAAAAGCGGAATGGCGCAAAGCTCATCCACTAGAATTGTTGGAAAGCCAAATGTCTCAAATGGCTCAAGAAGAGGAGGAAGAAATACCACCTATGGAAGACGAGAAGAGAAAGAAAAAAAAGGGTTGTATAGGAAAAGTTTGTAGCAAATTAGGGCATCTCATTTTAGGAACAAAAGAGGAGGAAGAGGATGATGAGAGTGATAGCGATGATGACGAACTGATAGAAGAAAAAGATATGGAGGGTTTAACTCCAGATGAGAGAACGAAATTGACAATAGATACTATAAACAAATGCAGAGAAGACAAAGATTGGGATGAAGTGGTCAATACTATATTATCACAAATGAAAAATGAAGTCGAGCGTGATAAATTGCGAACAGGGACATCTTCCACGGAAGTGTTAGTCAATTGGAAACACACTGCGAATGTTATGGCATTTCATGTTGGGCTTCCAAAAATGTTGTATCAATATTACAGTATAGCGGCTGCTCATGGTCCACTAGAACCAACGAAGAATAGCAAGGCCAATTTGGAAGACCCAAATACGGAAGTGGTAAACACAGATTTTTTAAAAGGAATCGCCGGAGTCGTAAGCCTTCCAAAATTTGCGTTACCGGATGTCGATCCCGGAATCAGTTCATTCCATTTTACGTTTTGGGGTGCTGTTGCAATTGCATTCATTTATCCAATATACACCATAAAAGCTTTGCGCCAACTGAAAGCTGGTAAACTAGGATTGGACAAACACGGACGACCAGTTACAAAATTTTGCACTAAAGATGGACTTTACAATTTTGGATTAAATGCCGTCAATGATTATTTATATTTTGGAATGATGGTTCAATTTGTGAGCATATTTGCTTGCAAAATTGATGACCTGGCACCTCAGCCAGGGGAATCAACTTTCAAGTACGTTAAATATATTTTGATGGCAGATGCAAAATACATCAGAATCCCTAATTTTGGCGCTAATGGAACAATCAGTAATTACAGCATAGGCTACGCATATCCACCTATGGAATGTTTTAATCCTAAACATCCTACACATATTATTTACATGGCCGTCTGTACAATCGCTATTCTTTGTTTTTACCCATTGGCGACGTTACTTGCTCCTAATTTTCAGTTCAACAACAAAATGTTGGACATAAAATTTCAGCAGAGTTTTTTAATTATTCAAAATCAAGCAGAGCTTTTGATGGTGGCGTTCTCGATCTTCTATCAAGAGAGCTGGGCAGCTGTGCTTATCCCTCAAATGGTGATTTGCATGACTTTAGCATTTTCGAACTGGTTTATTCAACCGTGTCTTATTGAACGATTGAATGTGTTTCGAACGGGTGTTTACTCTATGGCAGCTGTATCATGTTTTTCTTCAATCATGTACCAAGTTTTGAAAGAAGGATTCGGTGGATATTACTGTTATCCAAAAGATGCACAAGCTGCAAAAGCTGGTGCAGTAAAATGTGAACCATTTTTCGTTAGTTCTGGTATATCATTTAGTATACTTGTAGTCGGATGGACCATAATTGGTCTTATGACATTTTATTTCTACAAAACTCGCCATAGGAAAACAATTATTTACCCGAAAGAGTTGAAATCAATAAAGGTGCTAGAGGATAATCAGAGAATGATGAAGGAAGGTGAATATGATGACGTACAAGTATAATATCGTGAGGAGTTCAGGAATTTATCTTTCATAGTAATGTAAAGGAACAGTTTCTTTTTAGCGAGTATAGCTCTACACACACAAATTTTAAAATTTATTTAAAAATAATATAGATAAGAGACACACTTGTACCCCGGTATAATTTATTCTCCGCCTTCCTATGATCTCCGTTTTCCATCAACAGCAATTTGAGTTTATTTTAATTCCTCAATTCTTTTTTCC
>MDTB01103115.1_pt1 | contig 11125 bp, 11 predicted proteins | sample 811161 | NCBI WGS metagenome assembly MDTB01 (sample SAMN05326650, study PRJNA326480) | marine metagenome | isolation source: seawater | place: Mediterranean Sea | collected 2009
ATTCCAATCATAAGAAAAGATTTTATTTTAGACCCCTATCAATTATATGAGTCAAAAATGCTTGGTGCAGATTGTATTCTTTTAATACTTTCAATGATTGACATTAACCTAGCGAAAGACTTAGAGGCAGAAGCTATGGATATTGGGTTTGATGTTTTAATAGAGACACACAATGAAAAAGAGATGGAGAATGCCCTAACAATGAAATCTGAATTAGTTGGTGTTAATAATAGAAATTTAAATGATTTTTCAGTGGATATAGATAATACAATTTCATTAACCGATGCTTCGCTTAGTGATAAAATCTATGTATCAGAAAGTGGAATTAAATCTAGATCAGACATAAACTACATTTTAGATAAATCGCCTGCACGTACTTTTTTAGTTGGCGAATCGTTAATGCGTTCTAAAAAAATAGAAGAACAAATAAGAACGCTTTTAAGTAATTGACTCATTAAATCCAATTAAATTGTTGATATTAAACATTTTTAATTAATTGAAACATTTAGCGAACATTGATAGAACGTAAATATAACTTTTTATAAGGTATTTTATGCTTACTAAAAAACAGAAAGAATTATTAACTTTTATAAGCACTTCGCAGAATAGGAATGGTGTTTCTCCATCCTATGATGAAATGAAGTCAGCTCTAAATTTAAAATCTAAGTCTGGTATTCACAGACTGATATTAGCACTTGAAGAAAGAGGCTTTGTAAGAAGACTTGCTCATAAAGCAAGAGCTTTAGAGGTAATAAAAGACAGTTTTTCAAGCATTGATATTGCTAATCAGGATAAAAACAATCTAATTATTGGTAAATTTAATGGAAAATCTGATCAAGACAATAGTCATAAAGTATCAACACTTCCATTATATGGAAAAATAGCTGCTGGAACACCAATTGAGGCAATACAGCACAACGATGAAACTATCGATGTACCCAAAGAAATGATGCCAATTGGAGAAAGTTACGCCTTAAATGTTGAAGGCGACTCAATGATTAATGAAGGAATTTTTGATGGTGACACTGTCTTAATAAAGAAGACAAATTATGCTGACAGTGGTGATATAATTGTTGCGCTTGTAGATGATACTGAAGCAACTCTTAAAAGACTAAGAAAAAAGGGACAGAGTATTGCTCTGGAGAGTGCTAACCCAGCTTATGAAACAAGAATTTTATCACCTCATCGTGTCAAAGTTCAGGGTAAATTAATTGGTCTTTTAAGAAAATATTGAATTTAAGCCATTTTTTTTAAATTTTCTTTGAATATTCACTTAAATCGTCTATTTATATGAATAATTATGAAAAATAAAAAATTTGCCAAGCTTTCAATAAACAACAAGACATATAACCTCCCAATATATAGAGCCTCTGAAGGTAGCGATGTTATCGACATAGCAAAACTCTTTGCTGAGAGCGGCCATTTTACCTATGATCCAGGATTTACTTCAACTGCATCTTGCCAATCAAAAATAACTTACATAGACGGCGACAAAGGGATTTTAAGATATAGAGGGTACGACATTGAAGACCTTGCAAAAAATAGTGATTTTATTGAGGTTACAAACCTTCTTATTTATGGAGATCTACCAAACAAAAAGCAATTGAATAAATATTATAAGCTAATTTCAAATCATACAATGGTTCACGAACAACTACTTAAATTCTTTAATGGTTTTCGAAGAGATGCTCATCCAATGGCTATGATGGTTGGAGTAATGGGAGCCCTATCATCTTTTTATCAAGATTCTTTGGATATAAATGACCCTCATCAAAGAATGACTGCATCAAGACGAATAATTGCAAAAGCATCAAGCATTGGTGCAATGGCTTATAAATATTCTATAGGACAGCCTTTTGTTCAGCCTAACAATAAGCTTAGTTATTCCGAAAACTTTCTTAATATGTGTTTCAGTGTACCTGCTGAAAAATACAAAATTTCAAAAGTCATTGCGGATGCAATGGATGTTATTTTTATACTACACGCCGATCACGAACAAAATGCCTCAACATCTACTGTAAGATTAGCTGGTTCATCTGGTGCAAATCCATTTGCATGTATTGCTGCTGGTGTTGCCTCATTGTGGGGTCCAGCCCATGGTGGCGCAAACCAAGCTGCATTAGAAATGTTAGAAACTATTGGACATAAAAAAAATATTTCTAAGTACATTAAGAAAGCAAAGGACAAAAGTGATCCTTTTAGATTAATGGGTTTTGGACATAGGGTATATAAAAATTATGACCCCAGAGCAAAAATTTTAAAACAAACTTGCAAAAAAGTTCTTAGCCATATTGGAATTAAAAATGATCCAGTGCTTGAAGTCGCAATGGATTTAGAGAAGATTGCTCTTAGGGATAAATATTTTATTGAAAAAAAACTTTATCCGAACGTTGATTTTTATTCAGGCATCATTTTGAGAGCTATTGGTTTTCCACCTGAAATGTTTACTGTAATTTTTGCTATAGCAAGAAGTGCGGGCTGGACAGCGCATTGGCATGAAATGATAGATGATCCAGTTCAAAAAATAGGTAGACCACGACAGCTATATTCAGGAAACAAAAGAACTAAATATGGGACCAAACGTTCTACTAAAAATACTCGTTAATTTATGAATGACAATGAAATATTATATTTTTTAAGACTTCTGTAAAATTTCTTTTTTTCAACAACAATTGTTAAGTCCTTTCGAACTGCTAAAACATTTAATTTGTTTTTTTGCATCATATCTAGAGTTTTTAACCCAACTGTGGGTAAATCAATATCACGACTTTGATTTATCTTCGGAATTTTAATCAAACAACCTTCAATGAAATCTCTAGATATTTTTTTCTTTATAGGCTTAATTCTTTTAATCATTTTATCCGTACCCTCAACGGCTTCTATAGCCAAAATATATCCGTTTGATACAACACAAGATTGGGCGTTATCATATTGACTTATAGAATTAAGAACCAGAACGCCCTTCTCTATATCTTTTTTATCTTGATTGGTAATTTTATTGTATTCAACATCTAATAAATATTCATCAGGGAAAATATCAATAAATGATTTAGTTAGGAAACCTTCTTTTTTAAAGATTTGAATAATTACATCTAGGATATTTGCATCACCAATTTTTGATGAATCAATTAAATCATTGATATATTTTTTAAGAGTATCATCTATCCTGAGTGATGAAAAATCAGGCCTATTAACAGACCCTAAAAAACATATATTAGAAATATTATTTTTATTAAGCAAGTCTATGCATCTTTCAAGCTCATGGATTTCAAAATGAAAAGTTTTTTTGTATGATTTTAATAGTGATTTATTTTGTTTTGAAATATTAATATAAATAAACTTATTAAATTTTTTTTTGACTGAATTGTATGCATACAAAGGGAGGTTATTATCACCACCAATTATTGCCAGATTATCAAAATTATACTTCATTTAAATGAGCATAATCCACGGGAACTATCGACTATTATAAAATCAATCAATTTTTTTGTTAACTCGTTATGAGTATTTTTATACAAATTAGACTCTTTTTTAATTTCATTTGAATTAAAAATTTTATTAAATATATCTTTTAATTCGATAATTGTCTGATTTGAGTAATTTGCTCTTCTTAATCCAACTATGTTCAGCCCTAATAGTTTCGCCCTATTGCTAGTTACTAATCCAAATGGGACTACATCATTTTCGACTGCACTTAAACCACCAATCATCGATAGTGACCCTATACGGCAAAATTGATGAACGCCAGAAAGACCTCCAATGACAGCGTTATTTTCAACAATGACATGTCCTCCAAGTGTTGCTTGATTGGCCATAACTATACCATCACCAACTACACAATCATGAGCAATATGTGAACCAACCATAAAAAGTGAATTATTTCCAACCTTAGTTATTCCGCCACCTCCAAGTGTTCCTATATTGACGGTGGTGTGCTCTCTAAAAGTATTATTGCTTCCTATTTCAAGATAAGTTTTTTCGTTATTAAATTTTAAGTCTTGAGGTAGAGAACCAATAGAAGAAAAAGGATAAAATATATTACCTGAACCTATTTCGGTGTTACCTGAAATATAAACTGATGACTTAATTCTGTTATTATTAGCAATTCTGACATTATCTTCAATTACGGAATAAGCTCCTATTGAAACATTATTTCCAATTGTTGCATTCTTGCTTATAATTGCTGTTTTGTGAATTTCAGACATCAGTTTTTATCCATAATAGTTGCGCTCCATGTAGATTCAGCTATGACCTTATTTTTTGTGTCTTTGGCGATACCATTAAATTTCCATACCCTTCCACGTGATCTACTTGCATTAACATAAGTATAGATTTCATCTCCAGGAAAAACTGGTTTTCTAAACTTGGTATCTGAAATATTCATGAGATAAACTATTTTATCAAATGTTTCTTCTTTAATGCTATATGCTATTAATGCTGCAGCAGTCTGAGCCATCATTTCTACAATTATAACACCTGGAACTACTGGTTGTTCTGGAAAATGTCCTTGGAAAAAACTATCATCTTTAAAAACTTTATATCCAGTAGCACTAGTTAATTTTTCAATGTTAAATAACTTGTCTAAAAATAAAAAAGGTTCCCTATGAGGAATTAATTCTTTGATTTCATCTAATAAAATTTCAGTTTTCATGAATCAATCATCATTTTTTTATAGTTTTTTAAATATTTATTAACTTTAATAGCTGGATAGCCCATGACGACTTGGTTGCTAGATATGTCTCTTATAACACCAGATTTTGCAGCTATCTTAACTCTATCATGAATTTTAGTGTGGCCTGCAATACCAGTCTGACCGCCTATATGAACATAATTACCTATTTCTGCACTACCGGCAAAACCACATTGACCTGCTATTATGCAATGATTTCCAATTGTTACATTGTGAGCTATGTGGACAAGATTATCTATATACGTATTTTCACCAATAACAGTGTCATTAAAACTACCTCTATCAATCGTACAGTTAGTACCAATATTAACCCCATTTTGGATTATGACACGTCCAATATGAAAAATATCAATGATTTCACTTTCATCATATGCAAAACCGAAACCATGCTGTCCAATTTTTACGCCATCTGATATATGAACATTGTCGCCAATAATAGCATTACTTAAACTAACATTGTTACCAATTGTAACATTGTTACCAATCAAACAACTATAACCAACTGTTGAATAGTGACCTAAACTAAAATTATCACCGACAGTGACGGCTTTATTTATATATGAATTTTCTGAAATAGAAGATCCTAATCCAATCTTAAAATTTTTAAGTTTCGAAATTTCATCTTTATTTTTTGAACGATAAAATAAATGTGATAGCTTAGCAATATCTGTTTCAATATTCCTAGATATTAATAATTTTTTGTTTTTGTCGAATCCATTAAAAAATTTTTCAGTAGTAAGTATAAAGCTTGACTTAGATTTCTTGCTATATTTACTATTATTGTAAAAAGTTAAGTCATTTTCAGTTGCAATTGATGGCCTTAAAAATTCAGAAATTAAAGTATTTCTATCAAAGTCCACATGTTTTAAATTACATGTATCAATTACATCACCTATAGTGATATTTGAGTTTAAATGATAAAAGTGCATTCTGATTAATTTAATCTAAATTAACCTTGATTTTGGGAAGTTCTTTATTGAGTTCTTTTATTACCTTGTCGGTAATATCCATATTAGTTGCACTCAGTAAAACAGAATTCTTCTCTAAAATTACTGTTACACCTAAATCTTTACTAAGGTTTTCAAGAATTGGCTTAACTTTCTCGAGTATCTCGTTTCTTGCTTTTTGAAGAACTCCTTCTAATTTTCTGAGTTTGTTCTGTTTTTCACTTTGATAATTTTGTAACTTTTTCTCATAATCTTTAGCCTTAACTTCAAAAGCTTCAGGGGCAATTACAGATTGCTGTTCAATAAGCTTGTTTCTTTCTTCTAGCATCTCTTTGTCAGACTCAACAATTTCAGATTCTGTATTTTTTTGAATTTCTTCAAACTGTTTTGTTGCATCTTTTGCGGCTTTAGATTCAGACAATATTAGATTTAAATCAACAATAGCTATAGATGTATTAGGATATGTTTCGGCATAAAGAGCAAAGCCATTAAAAATTATAATAAGTGTTAATAAGTAGACTGGTTTAAAGATTTTTTTCATATTAAAAATTGTATCCTATATCAAAAGAAAATTTATCTGTTGTATCAGTTGTTTCAGACATGAAGGGTTCTGCAAGAATAAAATTAATAGGTCCAATTGCGCTATCCCAATTAAAATTTATTCCAATCGAAGCTCTCAACTTATGTTTATCATCAATTGAACCGTACCTACTGTCAAGTCCCCACACGCTTCCAACATCTAAAAACAAGGAACTTGATATATCATATTCATCAATTGGTAAATCAAAATTTGTTTCATTAGCTATCACATAGTAGTAATTACCACCAGTATATGAAGTTGACAGTATTGGACCAATTTTTCCATACTTAAAACCTCTCAAATTTTTGCCACCTATATTAAACATTTGATCTACAGGAGCATATTTTCCACTGTAGCCTGTTATAGAGCCAATTTGTGCTTTTATTGCAGCAGTAAAAATTCTATTAAGCTTTTTATATTTTTTATAAGAAATTTTACTTTCTAAATAGTTTGAAGTACCGCCAAGTCCGGCTAAGTTTTGCTCTATTGTCAGCAATGACCCATCTGTTGGTTTGTAAGGACTATTTCTGTTATCTAAACTAAGAATATACCCCGCAACTGATACAGTGCTTGTACCTGATAATAATTTTTCATAGCTTGTTGCATTATCATCTGCAGTAGTTTTAGAAGTAAGAAGAGAGTATTTAGTTGTAATTCTATTGTTGCTTGATAGTGGAAAAGATAACGAGGCTCCTAGTCCAACAGTCTCTGTTTCATAGTTTACACTTTCTGGATCACTAAATTTGCTGTATAAATCGCTACGTATGGATAAATCCTTATTATAGAAATATGGTTCGGTGATAGAAATATCATAAAGTGACTGAGTGTCAGAAAAACTTGTGCTAAATTTAACTTTTTGACCTTTACCAAGAAAATTATTTTCTGCAATTCCTGCTGTAAGATTGGTACCATTTTGATCACCATAACCAGCTCCTATTGTTGCACTGCCCGTATTTTTTTCTTCAACAAAAATATTTAAATTCAATCTATCAGATGCAGTAACTCTTTCTTCTTGAATTTTAACATCTTCAAAGAAGTTGAGTGATTTAATTCTATCTTTTGAGTAGTCTATAGAAAATTTATTGTACGCATCACCTTCACTAAAAGTAAACTCTCTTCTAATTACTTTATCGATAGTTCGATTATTACCATTTATATTAATTCTATTGACATACACTTTAGGACCCTCATTAATCATAAAGTTTACATTTACTATTTTATTTATATCGTCAGGCAATATCTCTGGATCAATTTCAATAAAAGTAAATCCAAATGAAGAAGCTGAGTTTTTAATGAATTCAACAGAATCTTTTATAATTTTGCTATTATATATATTTCCTGTATTTCGGGCTAAGTTAGATTCAATTATTTTGCTATCTAGTTTTTTTAGTTCTGTACTTACTGTAATGTTGCCAAAATTATATTCTTCCCCTTCTGAAACAGTTAAAATTATTTCAAATTTATTAGCATTACTTACTAGTTGAGAAATAGATGAAGTAAAAGTAAAATTAATGTATCCATTTTCATTATAAAGTTCTTTGATAAGTTCTTTATCATATTCAATTCTATCAGGATCGTAATTATCTCCAGAAGACCAAAACTTAAGTAACGATGGAGTCTTAGTGGTCATTACTTTTTTTATTTCTTGATCAGAAAAAGCTTTATTACCAATAATTGTTACTTTACTAACTTTTAATATGTCTGACTCATCAATAGTATAAACCAGATTGACACGATTATTATCTAGTAACTCAACTGATGGTGTAACAGTTGCAGATAGGCGTCCTGATCTTTGATATAACTCTAATAGTCTTTTAACATCCTCTTTAATTTTACTTCTAGAAAAAATAGATCTTTCTGTAAGTTTTACTTCATCAATAAGATCTTCATCTTTTTTAGACTTATTGCCTTCAAAAAGGACAAGATTAATAGTTGGATTTTCCTTAACATTAATAACTATAATTGAATCTAAATAAGATATTGATACATCTGAAAATAACTGAGTATCATAAAGTCTTTTAACTGCATTATTAGATACATCTTTTGAGTAAGGTAAATTTATATCTATTTTTGCGTATGAAATAATTGTTTCATAGCTTATTCTTTGCATTCCTTCTACTTTTATACTTTCAATAGATTGATTGTCATCAGCAATTACAGAAGATAAAAATATAAAAAAAATAAATAAAAATTTTCTAAAAATGGGCATAATTATTTATATATAAATATATTTGATTTATCATCTATAAAATTATTCAACAATAGATTTGAGTGAAAGTAAATATGTGTCAACTGTTTTAAATGCTTCAGATATGTCGCTAATGTCTGGTATTTCAACATTATTACCATCTAAAATAAATTTCTTAATTATCTTTTCATTAAATATTGGTATATCGGTAAATAAAATTTTCTGACTTAAAAATAAATCAACCATCAATTCGTTTGTATAATTAAAAACTGCTGGAATTAAACCGCCTTCCCTAAGAGAAAATTTAGCTAAATCGATTGCGTTAAACTTATCTTTATCAATTTCATAAAAATTTAAAGACTTAAGCTTTATTAAATTTATTACATAGTTACTCAAGTCTGCAATATTATCATTAAATAAAACACTAGAAATAGAAATTTCCATATTTGGGTGACTTAAAAATGCGTGAGTTGAAGTGTCTTTATATTCAATCATACCATGGATAATAGACTCTGGATGAATAACTGCATCAATCATAATTGGATCTATATCAAACAATATACATGCTTCAATTATTTCTAGTCCCTTGTTCATAAGAGTTGACGAGTCAACAGTGATTTTTCTACCCATTTTCCATTGGGGATGTGTAACAGCCTGGTCAACTGTTATTTTTTTTAGATCATTATATGTATAATTATAAAAATTTCCTCCACTTGCTGTTATAGTAAATTTTCTAATTGAACTTTTTTTTCTATTTTTCATTAACTGATAAATTGCATTATGTTCTGAGTCTAAGGGTATGATTTTAGTTGAAAATAATTTAGCTTTATCTAAAAATATTTTACCAAGACAAATAATGCACTCTTTATTGGCAATACCAATAACCTTGCCACATTTAGCTAAGTCCATTAACAAATGAAAAGGTGACGATCCTGATATAGCAAATATAATTATATCTACGTTTACAGTTACTAACTTGTGAAAATTACTTAGACCAAAATATATATTAAAGTTTTTTAATTCTGAATATTTAGATACCTGAGATTCGTCATAAATTCCTAAATTTTTACACTCAAATTCATTTGCTATATTTATAAGCTTCCCTACATTATTGTTGCATGTTAATCCAACAACATTAAATAGCTTTTTATTATTTCTAATTAGATTTAAGGTTGAATCTCCAATGGATCCAGTGGCCCCATATATTAGTATATTTTTTTTAGACATAGTAATTAATAGGACTTATTACAATTAGACTCAAAATAAGATGTGTAAGAAAAATTAGTAAAAAAGCATCCATGCGATCAAGAAATCCACCATGACCTGGAATTAAGTTGCTAAAATCCTTTATATCTAAAAATCTTTTGAAGTAGGATTCAATGGCGTCACCAATGAATGAAATAAAACCAATAAATAGAGAGATTAATATGATTTCTAAATTCTTGTTATAAAAAATTATCAATAATAACGAGAATAAAAAAATTGATAAAAACCCAGAGATCAGGCCGCTAATTGTTTTATTTGGACTTATTAAGGGCATCAGTTTTCTTCCACCAATTATTCTACCTCCAATGAGTGAAAAAGAATCAAAAATCCAAATCGTGAATATTATATACAATAAGTATTCAATAATAAAACCATCATATGCAATTCTTAAAAAGATAAAATGAAAGAAACTTATTATGAAAAGAAGTATTATTAAGCATCTCAAGGATAATTGAATTTTATTTCTTGATGATTCATTAAATTCATAAATAATCATAATGAGAATTAGAATAAAAAATAAAACAAAAAAAATCCCACCACTTATGATTGAGTAAACAAAAGGTATAACAAAAAAAATACCTGATATAATTCTATAAAATACATTTTTGTTAAAAAAATTTTTTATTATTTTAATCATTTTCCAAAATTACGTTTTCTCTTATAAAAATCCTTAATGATTTTTTTTAATTTTGCATAATTAAAATCAGGCCATAATATTTTTGTGAAAAATAACTCAGTGTAAGCAGACTGCCATAATAAAAAATTACTTATTCTTAAATCTCCACCTGTTCTAATAATTATTTCAGGGTCTGGTAATTTTGGGTTGTATAAAAATTTATAAAAATTTTTTTCATTCAGACTTACTTTTGAGATTTTTGAGGCCCTAAAAGCATCGATTATTTCAGATCGACCACCATAATTTAAAGCAATGTTAAGAAATAGTCCGTTATTCATTTTGGTTGATTCGACCACGTCATTAATTATATTTAAAGTTTTGCTTGGTAGTCCCTCTTTTTTTCCTAGGTGCATAATTTTTATATTTTCACTCATAGCTGTTTCTTTAAACTCTTTGTATGTTTTGTTTATAAGTTGAAATAATTGATTGACTTCTGAAGGTGTTCGTTTCCAGTTTTCAGTCGAAAATGTGTATAATGTTAAATTTTTAAACGTAGAATTTTTAGAAATTGTTTTACAAATGTTAATTGCTGTATTGATGCCTGCTTGATGACCATCTTTTTTATTTAATGAATTTTTTTTTGCCCACCTACCATTACCATCCATTATTATGGCTATGTGATTAATATTATGTTGCAAAAATGACATTGATCTTAAACTTTAGATAGATCTGCTTCCTTTTCTGAAACAATGCTGTCAATGATTTTAATATTATCAGATGTTAAATTTTCTACATCTGATTGTAATTTTTTTAAGTCGTCCTCTCCTATTTCTTTATC
>MDTB01130157.1_pt1 | contig 11125 bp, 12 predicted proteins | sample 811161 | NCBI WGS metagenome assembly MDTB01 (sample SAMN05326650, study PRJNA326480) | marine metagenome | isolation source: seawater | place: Mediterranean Sea | collected 2009
ACTAAAATATCAGATTTTATTTTATTTTTAATGCTGGCTATGAGGTTTTTATTCTTTCTACCTCCTCCTATAACTACTAATTTTTTTAAATTAAACTTTCTTATTTTGTCACATATAACGTCAGTTATTACATCTACTAATGTAGCCAGAGCATCTTCCGTATTTAAGGAAGATATATTACTTAAACAAATATTATCAAGATATTTTCTATCGTAAGATATAGTTTTTCTGATTTTATTAAGGTGAACTAATGTTTTATTTTTAACTATTTCGTTCACTGTTCCCTTTTTTGAAATATCTCCATTCCTATCCATACCTTGCTTTAGTCTAATATTAACTAGTGCATCTAATGGTCCATTACCCGGCCCTGTATCAAAACCTAAAAAGTCATTATTATTCTTAATTATAGTTATATTAGAAACTCCTCCTATATTTAATAAACCTACCGGTAATTTAAAGGGTTGATTTGATAATAGTTTTTTATGAAATATAGGAACAAGTGGTGCCCCCTCTCCTCCATTATTAATATCTGCTATTCTAAAATCGCTTACAACATTAATTTTAAATTTATTAACAATCATTCTAGAGTCTATGTATTGCCAGGTCCATCTAGCTGTCGGGTTATGAAAAAATGTTTGACCATGAAGCCCTATCACATCAATTTTATTTTTGGAATCTTTTAGGATTCTCTCTATAGCTGTAATATGCTTATTATTAATAATTTCAGCTAATTTTATATAATTAGATGTAATAGAATTAAAATATAATTCTTTTTCATATTTATTATACTTTATACAATGAGAGTTTATATTTTCTATAAAATTATAACCATCAGTTTTTATTAAAGCTACATCAACTCCATCAAATGATGTTCCACTCATAGTTCCTAGTGCATAAAAGTATTTGTTTTTAGTATTCAATAATTAATTTTCTTTATGAGAATGTATGATTGCTTCCACTTCTTCATTACTTAAACCAGTAGCTTTAATAATATCAAGATGATCTTGTCCTCTTCTAGCCATTTCAATAGCCTTAGTCATTGCTTGTTCTCCTCTTATATCATCTGCTAATCTTGATGCATTTTGGTCTAATCTTTTTAGATAACTACTAAGATTATCTATTTTTTTTGAATTTTCACTGACTTCAATAGATAACGTCTCTATCTCTTTAAGTTGATTTTCTGAAGTTAAATTAAATTTTTCTATTTTAGAATATATTTTTTTTTTAAAATCAATGTCTCTCCAAAACTTCCATAATACCAAAACTATTAGTAAAAATAAGAAGGAATAAATTTTAATAAAGTCATTGTTTTCCATAATTTATTATAGAAAATTTGAGATATAATGTATAACTATTTTTTATTGTTATTATAACTGTAAAATTCTTTTAAAATATTGAGTTTATACTCGTTCTGTATAGATAGCTTTTCAATTAACTTTATAGTGTTTTGTAGATTAGAGTCTTCTGATACTTTTGTCATATTAGTTTTTTTAAGTTCTTCTATTTTATCGGATACATTTAAAGTGCTTTCTATTACACTATTAGCATTCAACATAAAGGATAGTTGCATCTTTTCTAAGGCAGTATTTAATTTATTAAGCAAAGTTTTACTTTATATCTTGATAAGCTTGTAAAAGTGCATCAGCAACTTTGTCTAAATCAATTGGGTACTCTCCTTTTGCAACCGCATTTTTAATAGCACTAACTTTAGCAGTGTCAATTGGAGCTTCAGATGTCATTTTAACATTCAAATCAGCACTAATGTTAATTTCTGCAGCTTTTTTACTAACTGAACTTTCTGTAGTCTTTGACACTCTAACATTAGTATCTTTAGCTCTACTATCCTCAGAAACCTTCTTACTTTGGCTATTTCCTGCGTTTATATTACTTAATTTATCTATCATTTATAATCTCCATATTTGTATTAACGACCCACATGTAATAATATTTAGCGAAAAATTGATACTTTTTTATTATTTTTCACCCATGCCTTGATTTCTTTCCCAGTACTCTTATTCAACACCAACATATAATCATTCTTCATAGCTGAATTTAATGCTATACCATCGATTAATATTTGTACATTAGATCTATTGTTTTCAATAATTACTTTTTGTCCTTCTTTAATAGTCCAATTCTTTTCTATATGTCTTTCCCTTAATATTTGATTTTTTCTTATAGAAATACGAGCTATTCTGCCTAAAACCTGATTTTTATCAGAAAAGTAATTAGTTCCTCCCTTTCTAGAAGTTTTTTCATAATATAAGTCGCTTTCCTGAATCTTATTCCCTTTTTTTAAATCCTTATTAATCTTTACAACTCGTGTACCTTTAATAAGATTTTTCTTTTTAATATATTTTTTTTTATTTGATGTGATTTTAGTTCTAATGTTATAAGTCCAAGGATTTTTTTGAGGGCATATAATTTCTAATGTTTTAAAAGAATTGAATTTTTTATTAATCTTTATTTCTTCTGTACAACTAGGTAATTTTAATTTTTTATTAATGCTAAATTTTTTTTCAATCTTATTCTCTTTGAAATAACCCTTAATAGCATTGTTAATCTCAACATTTGTTACACTAAAACAATTAAAAGCTATTGAGAAAAAGATTAAAGTTATTAATATTTTATTTACCATTTAATTACCAAAGTAGTAAATATCTTGTTCTTTAGTAAAACCTGAATGCTCATAATTTTTCTTTTTTTTATTTTTATATACCAGATTTTTAATTTCATTTATGGAAGGTAGGTATAACTTCTTATTAGCAAACATAAAATTTGCATTATTTCTTACAAAAGCATGCTTGTTTTTTAGAACTACAGCTGCTTTTATAACATTAAGGTTTAAATTCTTTCCATAAAATTCATTTAATATACCTGATAAACTATCATTCTTTTTAATATTGTAATAAAAACTATAATTTTCATTTTTATCAAAATCTTTAATATTATTTTTATTATCTTCTTGATTTGATTTAGCATATTCATGGACTACAAAGGGCTCTGCTAATAAAATATTTAGTAAAAATAGATTAACAAAAGAAACTATAAATAAAGTTATTTTAATATTATTAGACATTTTTACTCCAAAAATCTAGTTTGTTTTCCAGAAAATTTAACTAATTCAATATTTGAGTTAAGTGGGGATAATATAGCGTTACTATTACTTAATTCGCTAATTGATAACATAGTTATATTATTTGAAGAGTTATCTTCTAAAACTGCAAGTTGATTAACTCTCAATCCTTGATTATATCCTAAAGGAACTGATAATCTATCATTAACTACCTGTATTTTAGCTGTAATGGGCTTACAAGAAAGTTGTGTCACTATTTCATTATATAAACTATTTGATATATCTATTAATTTATCATTCAAAAACTCTTTGTCTTTTTTTGTAAATAATTCAATCATTGTAAAATTACTATCTATGTTCATAGGTATAAAGTATTCTTTTTCTATAGAGGCTACAAATGTGTTGGTTATGGCGCTATAAATTTCTATATTTGTACTGAAGCTCAAAGCATCCCTGTCCAAAACATATTTTTTATTTTCTTCGTTAGTATTTGAACTCTGAGTATTTAAATAAAACTTTGGAAATATTTTAGACTTTTTTAAACTAATTGAAGGAATATAAATATAATCACCGTTTTCTAGTTTGTGAGAACCGTTTACTAATGTTTTATAATCGAATGACTTATCAAAGTTTTGGTGGTTAAAATCATACTTACTTAATGAATTATCTACATAATTAATAGCTTTATTATTAAGCATTTTTCTTCGAATTTGATAAAGAATTTTTTCAGAATAATTATAAGCCCAAGATGGCGTATTTGTACTTACAATAAAGTCTCCTTTAAATTCTTTAATATTAAAAACTTCTCTTTTGGAACATATACTATCTGTCTTTGCTAAATTTCCTACAATAGCCTCTACTTCAACAATATATAAGTTGTCCTTCTCAAAGGAATTAATAATCTTATAATCTAGAATCTGATTATTAGGGCTAACGATAAAATTTTCACTTAAGCTTGTTTCCTCGTCAATACTACTAAAACCCTGAACATCTGCTCCTGCTTTCATTGCAGCAAAATATAATGCATCTTCGAGTGCTCTTCTTTTTGCCTGGCTTTTATCTAAACCATTAATATTTATTTGACCTTTTCCTTTCACTCTTATCAAATTATTAGATTTAATTATTTTATCAGTCTCTTTATTATTATCTGTTAACCCTGTAGATAATATAGTTGCTGTAGTAGCGCCTACTAAAACTCCCACATTACCAAATTTAGATATTTGATTTCCAACTTTTTTAATTAGATCTAAGGAAAATATATTTTCTATAGTTTTACTAACTTGTTTTACAGGTTGTAAAAATACATTTTCAGCTTTTACAAAGTTCGTAAAACAAAAAATAAAGAAAATATTTAATATAACTTTTATCATATTAAGCCTTTATACTTCTTGCCTCTCTTAATAATAATAACATTATTTCTCTGTCTATTTCTAATACAGTTTCATATGTATCATCACCTGTAGGGTTTATTCTGACAGTTTTAGCTCCTCTTATAGTTCCCTTTACCATAGTTCTAAACGTATCGTTCTGTGTCACTAAATCTATAACTGTTGTACGAGAGTCTACTTTTAAACCATGAATTTGTTCTGCTAGCTCTCTCATCGCAGCCATTCTAGCAGCTCTAATTGCCATTAGTCTTTTCTGCGCGACATTTTTCCCAGGCTGAGTAGAAACAACTGCATAACCTACTGCAGTAATGGTTGGAATTTTTTCTACAGATGCTGAAAGAATTTCTTCTGTAGCTTTTATAACATCTTGTCCTTCTTCAGGAATCTCTATTTTATTAATTCTATCTTTTTTGTCTTTATTAGAATAAGGAAAACCTAATCCTGTATATTGATTAGAGCAACCCGTAATAAAAAAAATTAAAAATAGTGAGCTGTAAAGTATTTTTATCATAATTAATCTCCAAAATTTAAGAATTAACTTGCATTAAATATGCCAAAAAAGAATTAGCTTTTAGTATAAGGGTAAACTACTGGCATGATTTTTGCTTCTTCATTAAATATATACGATATTTGAGCAAATGATTAAGTTTATTTGACGATTGTGTCAAAATTTTGAAAGTTATGATGGATATAGTAAAAAAAGATAAAAGTATAGTTTTAAAGCTAGTCTCTAGTATAAGTTTACCTATTGGTATCTTAATACTTATGACTATGATGGTTATACCTTTGCCAGCTTTCTTATTAGATGTTTTCTTTACATCTAACATACTTATTTCTTTAATAATACTCATGGTAGCTCTTCAAACTTTTAGACCATTGGATTTTTCAAGTTTTCCTACAGTTCTATTATTTGCGACTGTTTTGAGATTAGGTCTTAACGTGGCTTCTACTAGAATAGTATTAAGTCAAGGTCATACAGGAACTGATGCTGCTGGTAATGTAATCGAAGCATTTGGTAATTTTGTTATAGGTAATGACTATGTTGTAGGAATTTTTGTTTTCGCCATTTTAATAATTATTAATTTAGTTGTTATTACAAAAGGAGCAGGAAGGGTTTCTGAAGTTTCTGCCAGATTTACGTTAGATGCTATGCCAGGAAAACAAATGGCAATTGATGCCGACTTAGGTGCTGGTGTATTAACTAGTGAAGAAGCAAAAGAAAAAAGAGAAAGCATTGAAAAGGAAGCAGATTTTTATGGAGCAATGGACGGTGCTTCAAAATTTGTAAAAGGTGATGCAATTGCAGCAATTTTAATTTTAATAATAAATGTAATTGGTGGTCTTATAATTGGAACTACTCAGCATGACTTATCTTTTGTAAATGCAGCAGAAAATTATGTAATTTTATCTGTGGGTGATGGCTTAGTTGCTCAGATTCCATCTTTATTATTAGCAATGGCTACAGCAGTAATAGTCACTAGAATTTCTTCTAACTTTGATTTATCAGAACAAATATCAAATGAAATTGGTATGACTAAAGCATGGTTTCCTGCAGCTGGAGTGTTGCTATTAATAGGCTTTATTCCTGGTATGCCTAATTTTTTATTTATCTTAAGTGCTTTTTTTGCAGCAGGAATAGGATATTACCTTTATCATAAATCTAAAAAAGAGCTAACTGAAAAAGAGCTAGAAACAGAAGAGGAAGATACGAAAAACAATAAAGATATTATAAATTTAAATGAGATTGCTGATAACTCTGCAATTTCTATCCAACTTGGTTATGGTTTAATAAAATTAGTAGATAAAGATAATACAGGACCTCTAGTTTCTAGAGTAACTGGAGTAAGAAGAGCAGTATCTAAAGATTTAGGCTTTGTTATTCCCTCAGTAAGAATTACAGATGATTTAAACCTTGGTGCAAATGAGTATACTATTAAACTCGGGCATACGATAGTAGGACAAAATCAAGTTTTTCCAGATAAATTATTGGCTATACCCAGTTCAGAAAGTGATATAAAAATTGCTGGAATTGAAGTAAAAGATCCTTCCTTTAATATGGATGCAGTATGGATTGATAAATATAATAAAGATAAAGCTGAGGCCTCAGGATATATGATAGTAACACCAGAGGCTGTAGTAGCTACACATTTAAATTCATTATTAGTTAAGCATTCTGGAGATTTAATAGGACAAGACGAAGTTCAAGAACTATTGGATAATTTACAAAAATCTTCACCAAAGTTAGTAGAAACAGTCGTACCAAAAATTTTACCGCTCAACCAATTAACTGGTATTTTAAAAATTTTATTAGCAGAGTCAGTTCCCATTACTGATCTAAAAAGAGTTCTTGAATTATTATCTAATATTAATATTTCTAACATGTCAATAATAGATATGGCAGAAACTATTAGACCAGCTTTAGTGGGCTTACTTATTCAAAAAATATGCCCTATAAATAAAGAACTTTTGGTCATTACTTTATCACCAGAAATGGAACAAATCATAATCAACACTTTAAAAGATAAAAACAATACAGGACTAACTTTAGATCCAGTTTTTACACAAAATATGATAAGAGCTATAGCTAAAGCCTATGAGTCAGCTTCTTCTACAGGGGATAATTGTATACTTTTAACTTCTCCTATTATAAGAAGAAACTTATCTAACTTAATTAGACAAAACATAGAAGATTTAAACGTTCTAGCTTTTACAGAATTACCAGAAACCAGAAAAATAAAAATATTAGCTACTATAGAAAACAAACAACAAGAGGAGAATGATAAATGATAAATGGAACTACAGTAATAAAAGCTAAAGATACTACTTCAGCTATGGAAAAAGTTGTAAAAGAACTTGGAGAAGATTGTGTCATACTTTCTACCAAAAAGGTAAATGGTCAAGTACTCATAACAGCATCAAATTCTCAAAAGGCTAAAAGTGCAGTGAAAAAGAGGTATGATAAGAAAAAGTTTGCGAATATATACAAATTGAGTGCAGGAAAACTTAAAATTAAAAATAATGATATCAATACTTCACATAAGGAAAAAAATATTACTTTAGACATGTTAAACAATCAGTACAAGGATTTCATAAAAGAAGAGATGTCTGTTCTACTTGATAAGATTGATAAAAAGCTAGAAAATATTTATGTTACTGATAATAAAAGTAGCAATAATTTAAATTTTTCAAATTCCTTAAAATTAAAACAAGTTGGCTTTTCTAATAAAGTATTAGAAAAGTTTTTAGTAAAGAATAGTACTGAAAGCTTTGAACAAGTAAGAGTAAACTTCTTTAGAAAGTTATCTGAAAACCTTGCTGTTCCCTTTCCTGAAAGAATATTTAAGTCAAAATTGATACTAGTTACTGGAACCTCTGGTTCTGGAAAAACAACCATGGCTGCAAAGATTGCTTCAGCTATTGTTGATAAATTAGGTAGAAATAATATTGTTTTAGCAGAATTATGTCGAAATAGTAAATCAGCTTCAGAAGACTTAAAATCATTTGCTAGATTATTAAACGTACCTATAACAAATCAATTAAAAAATGGTGACTTATCTGATACTATGATATTAAATGATGATGCTAAAATTGTAGTAGATTTAGCTGGAGATATTGAAACAGGTAATAAAATAATAGAAGAGTTAGAAGAAAGACATGGAGATAAAAATATATGTTCTATATTATGTATTCAGAATGGATCATCTTCTGAAATGATAGAGAATACATGGAAAAAAATAAAGGCACAAAGACCAATTATTGCCTTAACAAAATCAGATGAATGTAATTTATCCTCGGATTCTCTTAGTAAACTATCTGAGTTGCAAGGAAAAATTGGTTTAGTTAGTGGTACAAGATCTATAGTAGATTCATTATTATTTACCAACTCGCATATATTAGCAAAATACATGAAAGAAAATTTTTAGGTATAAAATATGTCAAAAACACTAGCAATAGCAAGTGGCAAAGGTGGTGTAGGTAAAACTACTATTTCAGTTAATCTAGCATTAACTCAAGCAACCAAAACGGAATGTTTGTTACTAGATGCCGATATGGGAATGGCTAATGCACATATATTGCTTGGTATTAACCCTAAAAATACTGTGAAGGATGTTATTCAAGGGACTGCTTCTTTAGAAAATTCAATCGTACGAGGACCAAATAAGTTGAATTTTTTATCAGGAGGATCTGGAATTACTGAATTGTTAAGTATAGATACTACAAAAAAATATAATTTTATTAGAAGTTTTGATAGTCTTTCTGATAAAATTAGTAATTTATTTGTAGACGTTAGTGCAGGAGCAGATGAAATGGCTTTGAACATGTTATCTGCATCTGATAAAATACTTATTGTATTAGTTGATGAACCGACTAGTTTTATGGATGCTTTTACACTTATTAAAGCTTGTAATTTAGAATTAAAATTTAAAGAATTTTGTATAGTTACAAATATGATGAATAGTGAAAATCAGGGCAATAAAATTTTTGAAAAATTTAATAGTATAGTTACTAAGTTTTATGATGTTAATCTAACACATGTTGGTAGTATATTAAATATGTCAGAGATTAAAAACTCAGTATTAAAAAAGACTCCAGCTGTACTTGAACAAAGAAATAAAGGTGTCATAAATTTATTTGTAAAATTAAATAAAAATATAAATAATGCTCCTGTAAATAAGCATAATGGGATTAAGTTTTTTAATAATTCGGTAAAAACTTAAAATGGCAATTTCATATAAAAGTTTTAGTTTAGAAAATAAAGAAACTTTAATTAAAAGCTGTCTTAATTTAGTAAAAAAAATAGCATGGCACTACCATGGCAGAGTTAAAAATATTATAGAAATAGATGATTTGATACAAATTGGTATGTTAGGTTTAGTTACAGCTGCAGAAAACTTTATAGAAAAACCTGGCGTATCCTTTGCAAGCTATGCTCGAATAAGGATCAAAGGTGAAATTATTGACTTTTTAAGAAAAAATTCAAATCTATGCCGAACTACTATAAGTAATAAACAAAAATATGATAAGGTCTATGAAGAATTACAGAAAAGATTGGATAGAGATCCTAACGATGATGAGTTATTGAAAGAGTTAAGTATAGATATTACAGAATTACATAAATGGAAGGAAGCTTTTGCAGCTAATAAATTAGAAAGTATAGATGCTGTATATGATGAGTTTTCAATTTGGTTTTTATCTAAAGAAAATACTCCTGAAGAAAAGTATACTGATTTAGAGATAAGAGAAGCTCTTTTAAAAGCCTTGAAAAGACTTGAAAAAACTGAGGCATTAGTGATTCAATTATATTATGTAGAAGAATTTAATGTTTATGAAATAGCGAAAGTTTTAAACTTAACAAATGGTAGAATTTCTCAAATTAAATCATTCGCTATTAAAAAACTTAGAAATGAAATTAAAAACGTTATTTAGATATTATGGCAGAATGGCTTCAAGTTAAATCCATAGAAATGTTAGTTTCTAAATCAGAGTTTGTTTTAGAAATTAATAAAGATTGTGATTTATTATTTTTTTCCTGTGACCTATTAAATATAGCAAGAGGTAGATGTGAATTAATTATAAGAAAAAAGAATTCTGAACAAAAAAGTCAAATTTTAATTAGCACTAAAAAGCCTGTTATGGAAGCAGATATTAGTTTAGATGATAAAAAGTTTGAAAATATATTAAACTGCATTAATAAATTTTCTAATACTATTAATAAAAGATATAAAATAATTTTATATTTAAATAAGCCTTTGGCAGTTAACAACCATGGGTTTTTAAGCCTTGAAGAAAACACTACACTAAATATAGTTAATCTTAAACTGATTTTACCTATTATCTAATCAACTATCCATCAGTCTTCTAGTAATATCAACACTAGCTTGCATAATTCTAGCATTTCCATTAAATGCTTGTTGCGTTTTCATCATTGAGACCATTTCATTAGCTATATTTGTATTAGAGCTTTCAAGTGCTCCTGAGATTACTTGGCCAAAGTTTCCTGAAAGTGCTGAACCTAGAATTTGACCTCCACTTTTATTACTGGCTTGATAAGCATTTGCTCCTACTGATTTCAGTTCAGTTTCATTATTAAATTTTGCTAGTGCAATTTGCCCTCTTTTTATTATGTTATTTAAACCATATGTAGTTTCTATATTACCATATGAATCAATATTAATACCTGTTAAACTTACAGTTCTTCCTTCATTATTTACTATTGATAAAGGAATATTTATTGGTTCTGCAACATTCGTTATTAATCCTTCTAGTTCATCTCTTTTATATCCAGCTACATTAAATCCATCTGTGGTAATTAAATTACCAGATGCATCAAGACTAAAAGAACCGTCTCTGGTAAATCTTGGATCTGCTCCTACTTTCGGGGACAGCACAAAGAAACCCCTTCCTGAAATATTTAGATCCAAAGCACCATCTGTCATTATAGGAGAACCTTGTTGCATTATCTTTTGACTTCCCTGAAAAAGAGAACCAAGTCCAACCTTATTTCCTGGGCTATCTGATAAAGATTTAGAATAAATATCTACAAATTCCGTTCTACTTCTTTTAAAACCATTTGTTCCTGCATTTGCAATGTTATTAGAAATTACACCTAAATCTTTTGAGATTGCATCTAATCCATTCCTTGTTATAGTAAACATATGAA
>MDTB01170341.1_pt1 | contig 11125 bp, 7 predicted proteins | sample 811161 | NCBI WGS metagenome assembly MDTB01 (sample SAMN05326650, study PRJNA326480) | marine metagenome | isolation source: seawater | place: Mediterranean Sea | collected 2009
TGCTATCCGCGTCAGTTGCGGGAGCAATGACAATTGATGCAAGTGGCACAATGGCTGATATAGAGCAAGGAGAGATTATTGCTGTATCGGGTGTAAGTGTCGTTACCGGTACTGATGGTGATTACAGTGCTGAAACAATTACTTCAACAGGTGGTGGATTCGTGTTAGATGCTTCTAATGCCAGCAGTGCTGACATTACTATTAATGAATTAAGATTGACGGCTTCTAATACTGATTCGTCTCTAACCTTTGGATCTGGCGGAGGTACATTCTCTGCTGCTGTTATTGCCACAAATGGTGACTTTACAATTGATGCGTCAAAATCAAATGCTACATTTAATATTCTAAGTTTGACCGCTTCTGGTATGACAGTATCACTTGCCGGGCCTGCTAGCTTTAGTGCTGGTACAGTCAACGCGACTAAGGGAATAACTATAGATGCAACTGCTGCAACATCAGCGGATATATCATTAAACACTGTTACAGCTAGTGCAGGAATATCCATATCAGTTGCAGGAAGTGCAGAGTTTTCTGCACAAATAATTGACTCTCACAGCACATTCACAATGTCTGCAGCTGGTGCTAGTGAATCTATCGATGTAAGAGCACTTTCTGCTTCCGGAGTAAGTATCACTTTGGGTACACAAGGTGATCTATCAGCATCGTCTATAATTTCCAATGCTGCTGTAACAATTGACGGATCGGGCTCAACGACTGCTCAAGGAATTACTATCGGAGCTCTTCACGTAAATTCAGGAGCAGTTACTATTTCAGCGGGTTCGGGATCGGGTGACGTTAGCATCCTTACTGCATCTGCGGCTAACTCCTTCAGTTTTGATGGAACAAGATTTGATGGTGAGGTATCTATTTCTGACATAAGAGCAGGATCAGGAATATCCGTAACAATAGGTTCAGGAGGTGACTACAGTGCATCGGCCATCGAGTCTATTGGTGAAGGATTTACCTTTAATTCACGAAGTGATGAAGCCTCTGGTGAGACAGTTACAATAGGCACCATCTCTGCTAGTGGAATAACAATGAACATGGGTTCTAAAGCATTTGTAGATATTGACATAGCTTCTGCAGGTGCTGGTGTTGGAACCTTTACGTTTAGTGGTTCAACATTTAATGGATCATTAGGTATCGACCAACTAAGTGCTTCTGCTGCAAACATCGTTACTGGTGCTAACTTTAGTTTCAGTGCTGCTTCAGTTGTAGTTACCGAGAGCTTTACTTTAAATGGTGGTTCTTTAACCTCAGCTGATTTGTTAATAAATACAATTTCTGCTTCATCTGGAATATCAATGTCCTTTGGTTCCATGAGTGGTAGTGCAGTGTTTAGCTCACTAACAGTCACTACTGGTGATATGCGCTTTAGTGCAGAGTCTGCAGCTGGCCTAAGCTTAAGTGTTCAGCAAATCAGTGCAAGTGCCTTACAGGTAACTCTAGGTGAGGCGTCAGACTCTGATACAGTAAATAGTATGTTCTCTGCTAGTGTTGTTACAGCTGACAACTTTACGTTGGATGCTACTGCATACAGGGATCAGATGTATTTTGGTTTGCTTAGTGCCTCTGCAGTAACTATCACAGCAGGTGACCTTACTGATGAATTAGTTATAGGGGGTATGTCTGCGGTAACAGTTGATATCAATGGTGGCTCTGGATCTAAATTTAGTGCAACCATGTCATCTGTAACTATATCTGGCTCCGCATGGTCTATAGTTATGCCGGAATTAGGAAATGGTCTTACTATTCCTGAGTTAAGTTTCGGTAAAGCCTGGACTATAAAAGGAACTGCCGATGCTGACCAAGTTTCTGCTTCAGCTACAAATGCTGCTGGTTCAACAGTAACTATTGACTTTGACTTTAGAGAAGACTCTGCAGCTGATCTCCTCGGAATTGCTTCTACACAAGGAGGAGGTGGAGTTTACGGCATACTGAGAAACTTTGATGGATTCGGTGGAGATGTTGATACGATAGATCTGACTTACTCTGCACATAATGCAGCTACTCATAGTACTGCTAACGCAGCTGCCTTGATAGGTGATGTATTGGGCTCGACTTTGACTGCTACTGATTTGACAACGGTCCACTCGGCTGGTTATGCAACATCTATGTTTAGCTACAATGGAGATACTTACTGGGTTTACAATGGTTCAGCTGGAACAGCATCATCCTTTGATAACGGGGATATAGTTCTCAGGTTCGTAGGTAACACTAGTACGGTCGGTGAGCAAGATATAATCTAGTTGCTATCTGAGTAAAATAAGTAATATCTAGGTAGTTATTTAAGTATTAAAAGTGAGTAAAAGATGGAGGAAATTTTTTCCTCCATCTTTGCTTTAACATCTAAAATCATATAATCTCTGGGTAAAAACGTATTGATGGTTAGCAAAGTAAAAAAATCATCCAAAAAGAAAAATTTACCGAAAAAAAATACAAGTACCAAAAACAAAAGTTCAATTACTCTTACTAAAAGTAAAAATTCACCAACAGTTTTTCCAAATAAACAAAAAAAAGAAATAAAGAATATTTCTGCTCAAGATTGGTCAAAACTATTTGATTTGCAACTTAAAGAAAAAAAGTTTGAAGTTGCTCATAAAATGCTCGCTGAAGTTAATGGAATTAAACGTTGGCAAAAATTGAATTTGTTAGCAACAATATCTGCACATCAAGAAGACTTTAAACTATGTGAAGATTACATGAGACAAGCAATCAGGGAAAAAGATTGTGGAAGTGGAGTTAAAAGAAATCTAGGTGGATTACTAGTTTCGCAAGGAAAGATGGCAGACGCATTAACATTTTGCCAAGCAGCATATAAAGAAGACAAAAAAGATATAAAAGCATTACGTTTATATTTAAATTGTTTGCTTGACCTAGGACAAGGTGAAGTAGTTCTAAAGACTTGTATTGATGCATTAAAATTATTTCCAGATGATAAGAGCATTCTTATAGCCAATGCATCAGCCCTGAGAAGTACATCTAAAATTCCAGAAGCAGAAAAAGAAATTGAAAGATTAATCAAGTTATTTCCAGAAGAACCCGTAGTTCATAGATTAAAAGCAGATCTATCTGGCGATTTTGACTCTAGTAGTGCAATTAAATATTATGATAAGGCACTCGAATTGTCAGAAAAAATTTCAGGAATAAAAGACCCTGCAGTTGAATGGAACATGAGCCTACATCTTTTGAGAACAAGAGATTTCGTTAGGGGATGGGCAGCATGGGAACAAGGCTTTCATAAAGTCGTTGGCACAATGGGAAGAAATTTACCTCCAAGAATAAAACAACTGCCTAGAATTGATACGAAAAAAAAATTAGATAAGGATAAATGGACTCTTGTAGTTGCAGAACAAGGAATTGGAGATCAGGTGTTATTTTTAGCAGCTATGAGTGATTTCATAAAGGATCATGGAAAAGTTCTCTTTATTTGCGAGCCAAGATTACACCCAATATTGGAAAGAAGTTATAAAAACATGGTCTTAGGATGTCCAGGATTGACATTTGATTGGGAAAAATCAGCAGTACTTAAAAATGGTTATGTACCACTTGGAAGTATTCCAGGTATGTATATACAAAGCATAGAAGATTATAAAAAATATCGAAAACCTTTTTTACAAGTTAATGGTACCTTGTATAAAAAATACAGAACACATTTAAAAAAACTTGCTAAGGGAAGGCCCGTAATTGGCTTTTCATGGAAAGGTGGATATTGGGCAATTCAAAGAAAAACTAAGGCATTACTGTTAGATAACTGGAAGCCAATATTTAATAAAAAAGCACTATTCGTAAATTTACAGTATGGTGATGTGAAAGAAGATTTAGAAATTTTGAAAAAAAATGGACTCGATATTGTTGAATTTCCAAAAATAAACTATAAAAATGATTTGGATGATTGGTTATCAATTGCTGCCGCATGCGATGGAATAATTTCAATCTCCACTGCGTTAGTTCATTTTGCAGGAGCAGTAGGACAGAAAGTCGCCATAATAATGCCAGAAAAACAGGGGCCATGGATTTTAGGACTAACAGATACTGAATCAATAGCATATAAAAACATCAGGATATATAGAAGAGAAAAGGGTGAAGAAATGTCAGATGTTGTGGAACGAGTTGCTAGTATAATCATTACATGAGATATAAAGACAAGAACCTGACAGTAGATGCTGAATCAATAAGTATTTATGATACTGATAGACCAGCACCAGCATTAACAAAAATGTTTTGTCCCACATCAAACGTATTAAGAGCTCAATCTGTATCGTTAATTAATAGAATTGTGGGTATAACTCACGAAATAAGCCAAAAAATAAACCTAGGAATACTCGATGAAAGTCTACATTGCATACTCCCAACAGTTGCATATTTTAGGCAAAAAAAATACAAAGATAGTAGTCACATATTATCCAACAACTTGGTTATTAAAAAATCGGAATTTGCTAGAGACCTGATTCAAAATTTTAATACAAGATTTTATAAAACACAGGTTGAAATTTTGGAGTCAATATTTAAAGAATCAGGGTTTTTAATTTTAATAATTAAAATTGATGACATACAACAGATTCAGACTGCTATAGACCGTATTAAAGATAGAAAAGGATTGATTGCTATTCACAACCCTGAACACAAAACTAATGCAAAAATTATAAAGTACACCTTAGAAAGAAATATTCACTTAATAGAACACACTGACAATTCTTACGATATTCTAAGAATCTAAAAACTGTCATAGTTGAAAAAAAAAATGGCAGAAAAAAACACTACAATTACCGAACTAAAAAAAATAATAAAAGAACATTCAGGTTTTTTTTACTCAGTTCTTTTTATCTCGGTTTTTTCTGCATCATTACCGCTAGCACCAATAGCCTATATGAGAATTCTTTTTGGGCCAGTGTTATTTAGTGATAGCGTTGCAAATTTACTTTGGATAACAGGTATTTTAATAGCAGCATTAACTTTGGGCGGGGCACTAGAATGGGTAAGGCATCAAATATTCTTTGCTTGCGGTGTATCAATATCAAACAAATTAGATAAAAGAGTTTTTGATTCTGTTTTCTCCAAGTCATCTGATAGCTGGGTAGATGGAGCGAAAGTTCTTTCGGATTTACGAACTCTAAGGGTATTTATAACATCCCCCCCAATGGGAGCACTTTTTGATGTTCCATTATGCTTTGTGTTTCTAATTTTAATTTTTTTTATACATCCCTACATGGGAGTTATGTCCCTACTTGGTGCGATCCTGGCAATGGTATTTGGGTTATTTACGGAAAAAAGAACGACTCCACACCTAAATGATATGCAAACTTATCAAAATGAATCAAGACAAGAATTAAATTCAAGTTTTAAAAATGTTCAAACTGCAGTTTCGATGGGAATAATTCCTAATATTTATAAAAAATGGAAATCTAAAAATGATCGTTTTTTGATTTCACAAGCTCAAGCGTCTGCTGCACAGGCAGCGGGTGGTAGCGGAATGAAATTTGCGTTAGCACTTCAGGGATCAATGATACTTGGCGTGGGTGCGACATTAATGATACTGGAATTAATTCCAGCTAGAGCAGCCGGTAATTTAATAGTTGCTAAGTTTATAGGAGCACTTGCAGTAAGACCCTTGATGGTTATAGTAATGCAGTGGCAAATGGTAGTTGCTGCTAAAGAAGCGTACAAAAATGTTGAAAATTTTCTAGAAAAACATCCTAAAAAAAATAAAACTATGCCGATGTCACCTCCAATTGGCAAGTTGGAAGTTTCGAAAATGGAATACTCAACCCATGGAAAAAATAATAATTTAGTTGAAAATATTAATTTTAGGGTTGATCCAGGCCAACTACTAACTGTTATGGGTATGTCTGGCGCTGGAAAAACAACTCTTGCAAGATTGCTAGTGGGATTTTTAAATCCAACAAATGGTTCAGTCAGGTTGGATGGAGTATCAATTTTTCCGTGGGATAAAACTGAATTAGGGAAATACATTGGTTACTTGCCTCAAGATATTGAACTTTTTGATGGATCATTAGCAGATAATATTACTCGATTTGGTGACAGAGATTACGAGCAATTAGAGGCTGCTGTAAAACTTGCAAACCTAAATACTTTTGTAAATAGTTTACCCGATGGCTTAGAAACGAATTTAAACACAGATATGATGAAAATCCCGGGTGGTATTAAACAAAAAATTGGTATAGCAAGGGCGATATATGGAAATCCTAAACTAATAGTTTTAGATGAACCAACAAGCAATATGGACAGTGATTCTGAAAAACATTTTTTAGACTCTATCAGGAAAATAAAGTCTCTTAAATCAACTATTGTATTAATTACACATAGCAAAGCAATTTTGAGCATCAGTGACCTTGTTCTAACTCTTGAAAATGGAGAACAAAAAACATTCGATACTTTACAAAACTTAATTCAGAAAATGAAAATCGAGCAAGAAAAAAAAATGAAAATTGCAAAAGAAAAACTTATTTTAGAAAAACAAAAACAAACATTTTTACAATCTAAAAAAAATGATGAATCTTAATTTTCCTACATCTACAGAAAAAGGATCCATAACTGGAAAAAGAATTCAGGACAACTTTTTATATAAATGCTTGATAAAATATAAACGAGACTTATTATGGATTTTTTTTATTAGTGCTGTCGCAAATATCCTTATGTTATCCCCAATGATTTTTATGTTACAAATCTTTGACAGAGTTTTTATTAGTAAAAGCATGTTTACGCTAGTTACGGTTACATCAATAATTATATATTTTTATATTGTTACAGCAGTTAGTGACTGGTTAAGATCTAGGATAGCAATAGCTCTTGGTATGAAAATTGATAAAGAGTTGGCTCCTAAGATTTTTTCGGAGAGCTTTAAAAAGCAAACAACTGATCCAGATGAAGACCCTGCTATTTTTATTAATGATTTAACGCAAGTTAGACAATGGTTAACCGGCCAAGGATTTTTTGCATTTTTTGATGGGCCGTGGATTCCATTTTACGTATTTGTTATGTTTATTTTACATCCTGTACTGGGTACTTTAAGTATTGTATTTATTTTGTTACTAATTTTAATAGCTCTTTTTTCAATTAAGGCAACAGGGGATTTGAATGAAATATGTATGGATGAAGAAAGAGGTTTAAATACATTTGTATACAGAAAGTTAAGAAACACTGAAGTAATTAATGTATTCGGAATGGCCAATAACTTTAGAAAAATTTGGAATAGTTCCAGACTTAAAACCATTAAGCTATTGTCTTTATCAAGCAATAGAGGTGAAGCAGTTCAGCAATTTAGTAAACAAATAAAGTTATTATTAAACTCGTTATCACTAGGTGCTGCTGCACTTTTAGTTATGAATGGAGAATTATCACTCGGAGCAATGATTGCAGCAGCAATGCTTATGGCTCGAACTACAGCTCCTGTTGACAGTATAATGGCAAGTTATGGCTCATGGCATACTGCAAAAGCTTCAATAAAGAGATTAGAAAAACTTATTGAAATTGAAGATGTCGAAAAAGTCGATCTTACAGAACCTTGTACAGAGCTTAGACTTGAAAACATAACTATAAATAGCAGTTTAAAAAAAATACCAGTTTTGAATAATATTTCCTTAAATTTTAAGGCAGGTGAAATAACCGCCATCACAGGACCCTCGGGTTCTGGAAAATCCATGTTGCTTAAAACAATTTTAGGTATAATCACGAATTACAGTGGGAAAGTCTTTTTTAATAACCACCATGCAAGAGAATTAAGTGAAGAGTTTTTTTCAAAACAAATTGGGTATTTGGGACAAGATGTCACTATGTTTCAAGGTAGCATTGCTGAAAATATAGCTAGGATGGGCCCAGTAAATTCAGATGAGGTTGTTTTAGCCTCAAGACTAACTGGAATTCATTATTTTGTATTAAAACTTTCACAGGGTTATGACACTGTAATTCTATCGGGAACTGAAAGCCTTTCGGGGGGAGAAAGACAAAGAATTGGAGTTGCAAGGGCGATTTACTGTCAGCCCTCAGTAGTCTTGTTAGATGAACCTAATTCTAGCTTAGATGATAGAGGAGAAATTGCAATCATAAATGCACTTAAGCATATACAAAAGTCAAACTCTCTTATTATTCTTGTTACCCACAGAAAATCAATTATTCCTGCCTGCGATAGAGTTATTACTCTGAACGATGGAAATTTGGTAAGTGATCAAAGTATTGATATGTGGAAAGCTGAAAGTAAAATTGCTAAAAATTAATAAACATAATTTTTGAGGAAAATAGTTGGCTGATAATTCAATTGATGAAGAAAAAATAAGTGAAGAGTTTGATAAGCTAAGCGATACTGAAAAATACAAAAAAATTGCATTTTGGTTTTTAGTTGTTTTTTTTGGCGGATTGATTTTATGGGCAGCAATTGTCCCACTCCAAGAAGGTGTACCTACGGCTGGAATAGTTGTAATTGATACGAAGAAAAAAGAGGTTGCTCATTCTTCGGGAGGTGTAATCAAAGAAATTTTTGTCAAAGAGGGAGAGTTCGTTGAAAAAGAGCAAGTTCTTCTTAAATTAAAAGATGCAACGCCTAAAAGTGATGTGGAAATAGAAAAAAATAAAATTCAGAGTCTTAAAGAAAATATCATTGGGCAAAAACTTCAACTTAAAAGCTATGAGCAATTAATGGCTAGTAAATTAGAGCAACTAGAATCCATAGATGAAGAATTAAAAGGGATAATTGATCTGGTCAAGGAGGGTTATGCCCCCAAGGTCAAACAATTAGAACTAGAAAGGAGTTACTCTGAGATTACAAGTAGATTTAATGAAATTTTTGCCAGTAAGGAAGCAGCAACTCAAAACATTTTAGATCTGAACTATCGCTTAGAGGCCGCAAAGGAAAGAAGAAAAAAAGCTGAAAGAAAATTGGCAGGTACTACAATTAAAGCGGGAGTTTCTGGTCAGGTGATGGGTATTAAAAAACAATCTCAAGGAGCTGTTATAAAAGCTGGTGAAAAAATAATGGATTTAGTGCCTAAAAATGAACAATTATTTTTAGAAACTCAAATAAAACCCAATTTAATTGATAGGGTTAGTGTTGGGCTTGAAGTAGATGTCAGGTTTAGTAGTTTTTCCTTAACCCCCCTACTAGTTGTTCCGGGGGAAGTGACCTCTATTTCCACGGATGTAATTGAGGATAAAAGAATGAAGTCTCCTTATTATCTAGCTCGCGTAATGCTGAAGGAAGAAGCAAAAGAAATTCTTGGAAAAAGAAAAATACAACCTGGTATGCAAGTTCAAATTGTGATCAAAACAGGTAAAAGAACCTTACTTGAATATATCTTACACCCCTTGACAAGAAGAGTTGCATATTCATTAAAGGAAGAATAAATTTTGAGAAAATTTTTCATTTTTAAACTAATTTTTTTGTTATTTGGTTTAGCACTAAAACCCGTGTATGGTTTAAACCTTTTAGAAAGTATAAACATGTCAAAGAACAATGACTCATTGTTTTTGATGGCAAATACAAGAATAAATATTTTCAAGGAAAATGAAAAGCAAGCTTATTCGCAATTACTGCCAACAGTTTCACTCCAAGTAGCCAGGTCGCAGGTTGAACAAGATAGAAAAGATAATTCTCAACAGTTTCCAACACAAAGCTATACCACCGAATCAGATGCTTTAACATTAAACCAACCTATTTATCGACCCAAACTTTTGAGTGAGCTAAAAAAAGCAAAGAAGCTTACATTATCCTCAAGTCATGAGGCCAAAAATGAAGAACAAAATTTACTCCTAAGAGTTTCTCTGGCTTATTTAAATGCCTTATCAACACAGGACAATACACTTTTACATCAAAAAAAAATAGAACTTCTAAAAGTACAAAAGCGATTTGCTGAAAAATCAATCTTGGCTGGAACAGGCACCAAGACAGATTTACTCGAAATAAGTGCCAGTTTGGATAGGGCTGGGGCAACATTGATAAAACTTCTGCAACAACAAGATTTTTCGTTTGCTGAATTATCGATTTTAACCGGAAAAAATATTAAAGAGATTTATACATTTGATCATAAAAGATTTGTCCCTGAAGATTACAATCCTGGCTCTTTGACAAAATGGCAAGAAAGCTCTAAAAAAAATAATCTTATGGTTATGTCACTTGGTGAAAGACTGAAAGCTGCAAAGATTTCTATTTCCAGTTCAAAGTATGATCACTTTCCAACTGTTGATTTAACTGCTCAAATTTCTAGAGGGTCGAGTGAGAGTACTTATTTCGTAAATAGCTCAACTGAAACTCAATCCCTTGGACTATCTTTTTTCTTGCCCATCTATTCTGGTGGGAGGTTAACATCAAAAGTACGACAGTCTATAGAGCAGTACAATTTAGAGGCAGAGGAACTTAGAAAGAAGAAAAATGAACTTAAAATAAAAGTTCAAGAATCATATAATAGTGTAAAAGAGAAAAAATCGTTAATTAAGGCTCTAATTAAAGCACGTGAGTCAGCAAATAGTTTGCTTGCTGCAAATGAAAAAAGTGTTGAACTTGGTATTAGGAGAAGGTTAGATGTTTTGGTTTCTCAGCAACAGTTGATATCCGTAGAGAAAGACTTGGCACTAACAAGATTTGAACTTATAACCGCATGGTTTGCTTTGCATTTTAACTCAGGATTATCCCTTGATAGGGAAATAGAACAAATTAATGGTTTCTTAATTAAACCTTAATAATAAAAAACTTATATTTGTCCTCGAACTTTAAATTTAGGTTTTTTTTCAGGTTTTTTTTCATCTCCTGGCTCCATCCCTCTAAGCCAGTATGCCCATGAAAGTATGACTGCCACAGCTGTGTAGAGTTCTTTGGGAATTTCGTTTTCAATATCCAAATGTGACAGAGCTGCAAGTAGTCTTGGGTCCTCAGCTATATATACACCCTGTCGCTTCGCTTCTTCTAAAATCATTTCTGCTAATTGTTCTTCACCTTTAGCACTAATTACAGGAACTTCATTTTTTCCGTATTCTAGGGCCACAGCAGTTTTACTGGAATTTTTCATTTTTAAGCCTCAATATCTACAACACTTCCAAACGAACCATTTAATGGCTTTAATTTAGAAGGTTGATGGTCCTTGGTTTTTCCTGGTCTTGCGCTATTAAAGATTTCAAA
>MDTB01090147.1_pt1 | contig 11124 bp, 12 predicted proteins | sample 811161 | NCBI WGS metagenome assembly MDTB01 (sample SAMN05326650, study PRJNA326480) | marine metagenome | isolation source: seawater | place: Mediterranean Sea | collected 2009
CTAGGTCATAAAAAAATTGGATATATAGCAGGTTGGGAAGGTGCTTCCACTCAAAGGGATCGTGAAGAAGGATTTATGTCAGAACTAAAATCTTCAGGGTTTCAAATCTATTGTCGTGAAGTTGGTAACTTTGTTCTAGAGGAAGCAAGGGAGGCAACTCGAAAAATGTTTTTTAAAGATCCTCCAGATGCAGTTTTTGTTGCTAATGATCATATGGCTTTTGCCGTAATGGATACATTACGTTATGAATTGGGATTTTCAATACCTGAAGACGTCTCAATTGTTGGATATGATGACGTTCCAGCTGCTTCTTGGCCTTCTTTTAATTTGACTACTGTTAAACAGCCAGTTGATTTAATGGTTCAGAAAACTGTCGATATTTTACTTGAAAAAATTGACCATAAAGCAACTAAACCAAAAAGGATAGCCGTAGATGGGCCTCTTAAAATTAGAGGATCTACCATTTTACCGAAAGGTTTGAATAATGAAGGGATTTGACTCAAAATTTAAAAATTTTCCAGATTATATAATTGGAATTACTAAAGAAATTTGGGAAGATAGAAGTATTGCTTCACTATATGATTATTACGATAAAAATATAATTGTAAGATCTCCAAGTTCTATTGTTGTCGGTAATAAAAAAGTTATAGACGCAACAATTGCCACACTTGCTGAATTTCCAGAAAGGACTTTGTATGGGGAAGATGTTATATGGTCTGGTAGTCCTAATTTAGGAATGCTTAGTTCACATCGTATCCAATCTACTGCAACACATAGTAACCCAGGCATTTATGGAAGACCTACTGGTAGAAAATTGAAATATAGAATTATTGCTGATTGTCATGCAAAAAATAACAAGATAAATGACGAGTGGTTAATTAGAGATCAAGGGGCAATAGTAAAGCAATTAGATTGGGATCCAAAAGATTTTGCCCGTGATTTAATTTCTAGGGAAGGTGGACCAGAAAAATGTATTAAACCATATACACATGATAATGACGTTAAAGGTCCCTATAAAGGAAAAGGCAATGATAACGAATGGGGAAAACTTTTTTCTTATACTCTAAACCAAATTTTGTCAGCTGATTTTTCTGTTATTTCAAGAGAATATGATAGAGCTGTAAATTTGGAATATGCTGGTGGTATTAGTGATGTTTCGCATAGTGGAGTAGATAATTTCTGGATGGGTTTAAGATCTTCATTTCCTAGTTCTGAATTTATAATTTGTCATCAAATTGGACTTAATGAAAATAAAATGCCACCCAGAGCGGCAATTCGATGGATTTTAAATGGAAAACATGATGGTTGGGGTATATTTGGACCTCCAACTGGTGCCAATGTTTGTATTCTAGGTGCTTCACATGTTGAATTTGGACACTATGGCATTCGCAGAGAATTCACATTGTTTGATTATGTTTCTGTATGGAAACAAATATTGATCCATACAGGAGAAATTTATTAATTTTAGGAGAATTTAATGAATCAAAATGATATGGAAAAAAATATTGTTCGTTATGGTAATCTTCAACCTTGTAAAACTGCATTTATTGATGCTCATACACCAGGTTCAAATCAAAAAGAAAATTTTACTATCTTAGGAGGAGGTGTTTCGGAAAGTCCTGATCAACATGTACACCTCACTGAAAAAGTAGGTTTTAATATTGGTGCAGCAGGACAGCCACCAAAATGTAGAAATAGTTTACATTCTCATCGAACAGCTGAGGTATTCTTTGTATTAAAGGGGCGGTGGAGGTTCTTCTGGGGCAGATGGGGCAGTGCTGGAGAAGTTATATTAGAGGAAGGTGATATATTTAATATTCCTACAGGTATATTTCGGGGATTTGAAAATATAGGCTCAGATTATGGAATGTTAATGGCTATATTGGGTGGTGATGATGCAGGAGGAGGTGTGACTTGGGCTCCTCAAGTTATTCAAGATGCTGCAAATCATGGTTTATTATTATCTGAAAATGGGAGACTTTACGATACAAAAAAAGGAGAATCTTTACCTGATGGTATAAAAGAAATGCCTATACTATCTGATAAAGAATTATTTGATTTTCCAGAATTAAAGACTAGTGATGTAGTCCCATCTTATGTAGCAAGATATTGGGATCTTATGGCACTTTCAGATAATCAGCCAGTTAATGTTATTGGACATAACGGTGTTTTATACGATAAACCTGGTTTTGAGGTAGATTTCATATCCCGTAACTCTATTTCTTCAAATAATTACTCTACAGAAAAATATGAAATATTAATGCCGGTAAGAGGTCATTGGAAATTTAAATGGGATAGTGGCGAAACTGTAATTAATCCAGGAGATACGGTATTGGTTCCTCCTATGTTGCAAAGGTCTATTTCTCCCAATATGACAGGAATATCTTCTATGTACAGGGTAAGAAATACTGATGACAAAGCTGGACCAACTTTAAAAAAATAAATGAAATATCCACTAGTTTTCATTCCTGGAATGATGTGTGACTCAAGATTATTTCAGCCTCAGATAAGTGAGTTTTCTAAACAATATCTAGTTTGCATAACTCCAGTGAGTTATTCGGATTCAATTGAAAAAATTTCATTAGAAATTCTAAGACAACTACCCCAAAAATTTACTTTAATTGGATTATCTATGGGGGGTATCTTAGCAATGGAAATTATTAAAAAGGTACCTGAAAGAGTGATGAAGATTGTTTTAATGGATACAAATTTTAAACCAGAAACAGAAGAAATTAAATCCAGGAGATTTCCACAAATCAAGTTAGTAAATGAGGGTCTTTTAGTAGATGTTATGTGTAAACAAATACAAAATAATTATCTAAGGACAGACAGAAAAAATAAGAAGGTTTTTGATTTGTGTTTAAGTATGGCTAATGATTTAGGTAAAGAGGTTTTTATAAATCAATCAAAAGCACTTGCTACTCGCAAAGACTATACGTCTACACTTAAAAATATTAAGGTTCCTTCCCTAATAATTTGTGGGGAATACGATCGATTGTGTCCTATCAAAGTTCATAAGGAAATGAAGAGTTTAATTGATAACTCAACATTAGAAATAATTCCAGATGCAGCTCATTTACCTACTTTAGAGCAACCCGCTTATTTGAACAAAATACTTACAAAATGGTTATTGCAATAAACTATAGATATGGAGGTTAATTTGAAAAAAATATCTGTAACACACGTCGGAAGTTTGCCTAGAAAACAAGAAGTAGTAGATTTTATATTTGCTCGTGAGAATAATCAAAAATATAATCAAGATGATTTTGATAATGTAATGAGTAGAGCAGTATTAGAAACTGTTAAAAAGCAAGTTGATTCTGGGGTTGATATTGTAAGTGACGGTGAAACATCAAAAATAAGTTATGCTACATACGTTAAAGATAGATATAATGGTTTTTCAGGAGACAGCCCTCGTAATCCACCAGCTGATTTAAAGATGTTCCCAAGTTTTTTAAAACGTTTAGCTGATGATGGTGGAACGCCAACATATGCAAGGCCAATGTGTACTGAACGTGTTTCATCTAAAGGTCAGGTTGACTTAAATAAGGATATTTTTAACTTACAAACTGCAATGAAAATGCATAATGTATCTAAAGGTTTCATGAATGCCGCATCTCCTGGCGTAATTTCATTATTTTTACAAAACCAATTCTATACTTCAAGAGAAGAATATTTGGCTGCACTTGCTGATGTAATGAAAACTGAATACGAAACAATTACAGGGTCAGGCTTATATCTTCAACTGGATTGTCCTGATTTAGCTTTAAGCAGGCATATGTTATTTAATGAATTAAGTGATGAGGAATTTTTAAAAATTGCAGATTTACATGTTGAAACACTTAATTATGCTCTCAGAGATATTCCTGAAGAAAAAGTAAGAGTACATATTTGTTGGGGTAATTATGAAGGCCCACACTGCTGTGATATTGATATGAATAAAGTATTCTCAACATTAATGAAAGCAAAAGCTCAATATCTTCTGTTTGAAACATCTAATCCGAGGCATGCACACGAATGGGAAGTATTTAAAAATAGGCAGTCTGAGATTCCTGATAATAAAATTTTAGTGCCTGGTGTTGTTGATACAACAACTAATTTTGTGGAGCACCCAGAGCTGGTTCGTCAGAGGATTGAACGTTTTGTAAGTATAGTTGGAAAAGATAGAGTTGTTGCTGGAACTGACTGTGGATTTGGTACTTTTGCAGGTTTTGGCGCAGTTGACCCTGAAATAGCATATGCTAAATTAAATGCATTATCACAGGGTGCTGCTTTAATTTCATAGGTTACAAGTGATTGGATAAAAAAAAAATTGCAAACGTATGCATTTGTAGTCTATACATAGTAAAAAAGTGCTATGGTTTGATTAATAAATGGAAGTAATCCTTAAATGAAAGCTATCTTATTTGGATCTATTGGTACTTTAGTAGAAACATCAGAAATTCAAAGAAAGAGCTATAATCTAGCATTTGAAAAAGTTGGTGTCGACTGGTACTGGAATACAGCTACTTACTGTAATTTATTATCAGAACCAGGTGGTTTAAAACGAATTAGAAAATTTGCTAATAATTCTCTTTCTGAAGACAAGATAAATTCAATACATTTTTACAAAGAAAAGTTTTTTACTGAATTAATTCCTGGCACATTATATTTAAGGCCAACTGTTATTGATGTAATTCGTTATGCTAAGAATAATTCTTTAAAGCTTGGTTTTATCAGTACTACTTCTGAGACGAATATTAATGTTATAAAATCTGCAATTATTGATGAGTTAGATTTTTCAGTATTTGATTTAATTACTACAAATAAAAACGTAGAAAAGCCAAAACCTGATCCTGAAATTTATCAATATGCTTTAGATACCTTAAATTTAGCAGAAGATGAAGCGATTGTCATTGAGGATACAGTAGTCAATCAAAATTGTGCATTAAAAGCAGGTGTCAAGTGTATTTTATTTCCTGGTGAGTATGCCGAAATTCCAATAAGTAATAAATACTACACCTTGACCTATAATTTAATGAGTAAAGTCGAAGAAGTGCTGGGCTAGAAATTTCAAATTTAAAGTTGTAAACTACTACTTATTTAAATATTTACAAATCAAATAATAATTACTTATGTCTAATAAAGCACAAGTTATTCATAATTTAGGACCACCTAACTCAATGAAATGGCAAGATTGGCCTTTAAGTTATCCAGAAGTAGGCGAAGTAAGACTTAGGCATACAGCAATAGGTGTAAATTTTGCAGATACTTATCATAGAGCTGGAATTTCTCATCCATGGCCAGTTTCAAAACCACCTGTTGTAATTGGTTTTGAAGGTGTTGGTATTATTGATGAAATAGGTCAGGATGTAAAAAATTTCAAGATTGGTGATAAAGTAGCTTATGGTATACCACCACTTGGAAGTTATTCTGAATTTAGAAACTATCCTGCTGATAAATTATTACATTTACCACTTGAACTTGATGATAAAGAAGTAGCATCAATTTTGATGAAAGGTATGACAGCCCAATATCTTTTACATCGAACATATAAGGTTAAAAAGGATGACACCGTTTTAATACATGCTGCTGCTGGTGGTATGGGCTTAATTTTATGTCAATGGGCTAAAGCTATAGGGGCAACTGTAATTGGTACAGTATCTACAAAAGCTAAAGCAGAACTAGCTAAAGAGGCTGGGTGTGACTATCCAATTATTCGTTCCTGTGAAAATTTTGTAAAGGTAGTTAAAGAGGTTACAAATGGTGAAGGTTGTAATGTAGTTTATGAAGCAATTGGCAAAGATACACTGCAGCAATCTTTAGATAGTTTAAAACCTATGGGAATGTGTGCAGCTTATGGGCATGTATCTGGTCCTCCTGATCCAATAGATGTTATTCAAGATCTGGGACGCCGCGGATCACTTTTCATAACAAGACCCGCTATTATGCATTATCTAGCAACTCGCAATGATTTAGAATGGGCTGCAAATGATTTATTTAATGCGATTTCTAAAGGAACAATTAAATCGAATGTAAATTATGAATTTCAACTCAAAGATGCAGTTAAGGCTCACGAGGCAATAGAATCAGGTAAGACACAAGGTTCCATAATTTTATTACCCTAAAACTTTAATTTTATTACCCTGAAACTTTTTAAGTATTACTAAAAAGCTTGATTTAAAAATCTATTTATTGAAATTTTTTATTGATCAGTAGAAGATATTATTAATAATTTTTTTAAAGAGGTACACAAATGAAATCATCTGAAAAAGTTACTGCACTTGATCTAACAATTGTTGATCCACTGCCAGAAGCAACAAAAAAATATTTTGACATATGTCAGGAGAAGTTGGGTATGATCCCGAATGTATTAAAAGCATATGCCTTTGATATAAATAAATTAGATGCATTTACTACTATTTATAATGAGTTGATGTTATCAGAGAGTGGCCTTTCAAAATTAGAAAGAGAAATGATTGCTGTTACGGTATCATCTATTAATAAGTGTTTTTATTGTTTAGTAGCACATGGAGCAGCTGTAAGAGAATTATCTAAAAATCCTATTTTAGGTGAAATGATTGTAATGAACTATAAAATGGCGCCTTTGGAAATTAGACAAAAAAAAATGTTAGAGTTCACTGAAAAAATAACCAAGAATAGTTCAGATATTAATGAAGAGGATAGGCAAAAACTTCGGGATGTTGGCTTTAGTGACCGGGATATATGGGATATTGCTAACGTGGCAGGTTTCTTTAATATGACAAATAGAGTAGCTAGTGCAGTAGCAATGCGACCTAATGAAGAATATCATCATCAATCTAGATAGACAAACACAAGAATTTAATTATTTAAAGTGATTAAAAAAAATAAACATTCAAAAAATTTAAAAAAATTTCAAAGAGCAAGAGGTAAGTTAAAAATTTCTTTTTTGAATAGTGACGAAGAAACTTCAATTTGTGATCTCCATCAATCGGGTTCTTTGAAGGTATTAATTCCTAAATCGAAATCTAAATATGCTGAAGCAGTTTTAATAAATACAGGGGGAGGAATTGTTGGGGGTGATTATTTATCAGTTGAAGTAAATGCTTTTAAGGAAACAAAGACATGGGTAACCACACAAGCTTCCGAAAAAGTATATAGATCAAATGGTGAATTAAGCCAACTGAGATCTAGTATAAATCTAAGTGATGATTCTACATTATTTTGGTGTCCAAAAGAAACTATATTGTTTGATCGCTCAAAATTAAAAAGGAATTTAGAATTTAATATTAAAACTTCCAGTAAACTATTCATTGTGGAAAATATCGTTTTTGGTCGATTGGCAAGTGGTGAATTAAATGCAGATTGCTTTTTTTTTGATCAGTGGCGTATCAAAAGGGATGAAAAATTGATATTTGCTGAAAATTTTTTATTTGAAAATAAAAAAAGTATGTACCGAAAAACAAATTTAGGTGATTATAGATCATTATTGAACATTATATATGTATCCAAAGACTCCTATAATTATCTCAATAAAATGAGAAATATAATATCTACTGGAAACATATTTGGAGAAGCTAGTTGTTGGAATGATTTCATATATTTGAGAGCATTAGCTAATAATACTCTAGAGTTTAAAAAAACTATTGAGGAAATTTTAATATTATTAGTTGGTGATAAATCAAATATTCCTAGATCATTAAGTATTTAAAAATAAGGTTTAAAAAATGTACTTAACACCAAGAGAAAAAGACAAGTTGTTGGTAAGCTTAGCTGCAATGGTAGCTAGAAATCGTTTAGAAAGGGGAATTAAGCTAAACCATCCAGAAGCTATAGCTTTGATTACAGATTTTGTAATTGAAGGTGCCAGAGAAGGGAAATCAGTTTCGAAATTAATGGAGGAAGGTGGGAAGGTTGTTAAAGCGCATCAATGTATGGATGGTATTTCAGACATGATTAAAGATGTCCAAGTAGAAGCCACTTTTCCAGATGGAACTAAGCTAGTTACTGTACACTATCCTATTAGAAAGGACAAAAAATAATGAAACCAGGGGAAATAATTACCTTAGAAGGGGACTTAATATTAAATCAGGAAATGACATCATTTGAATTAAACGTATCTAATTCAGGTGACAGACCCATACAGGTTGGTAGTCATTTTCATTTCTATGAAACAAATGAAGCATTAAAATTTGATAGAAAAAAGGCATATGGATGTCGGTTAAATATACCGTCTGGTACAGCAGTTAGGTTTGAACCTGGTCAAATAAAAACTGTTAGTTTAATAGCATTCAGAGGAAATAAAAAAATTTACGGATTTAATGCAAAAGTTATGGGGAGTTTATAATGTCAAATAAAATCCCAAGATCTCTCTATGCTGATATGTATGGTCCTACCAAGGGCGACAAAGTAAGACTTGCTGATACAGAATTGATAATTGAAGTTGAAGAAGATTATACTACATATGGCGAAGAAATTAAATTTGGAGGTGGAAAAGTTATTAGAGATGGCATGGGACAGTCCCAAATTACAAGAAATAAAGGAGCAGTTGATACTATAATTACAAATGCGTTAATTTTAGATATATCTGGGATTTATAAGGCTGATTTAGGTATTCTTGATGGTAGGATTTATAAAATTGGAAAGGGAGGTAATCCTGATGTTCAGCCAAATGTAAATATAATTGTTGGTCCTGGTACAGAAGTTATTGCTGGAGAAGGTAAAATTTTGACTGCTGGTGGATTTGATTCACATATCCATTTTATTTGTCCACAACAAATCGAGGATGCTTTACATTCTGGTCTTACAACCATGTTGGGAGGAGGAACTGGGCCTGCACATGGAACTTTAGCTACAACTTGTACTCCTGGTAGTTGGCATATCGGTAGAATGATACAATCTGCTGATGCTTTTCCAATGAATCTTGCATTTGCAGGTAAAGGAAATGCAAGTTTACCTGCCGCTCTTGAGGAACAGATTTTATCTGGTGCCTGCGCTCTAAAACTTCATGAAGATTGGGGTACCACTCCAGCTGCTATTGATAATTGTTTAACAGTTGCTGATAATCTAGATGTACAAGTTATGATACATACAGATACTTTGAATGAGAGTGGATATGTAGAAACTACTGTCAAAGCAATAAACAACAGAACTATCCATGCTTTTCATACAGAAGGAGCAGGAGGCGGTCACGCTCCAGATATTATTAAAGTATGTGGTGAAAAAAATGTAATACCAAGTTCTACAAATCCAACTAGACCATACACAGTGAATACGCTTGAAGAACACCTAGACATGCTAATGGTATGTCATCATTTAGATAAATCTATTCCAGAAGATATAGCTTTTGCAGAAAGCAGAATTAGAAAAGAAACAATTGCTGCAGAAGATATTCTTCATGATCTTGGGGCCTTTTCAATTATTGCTTCAGACAGTCAAGCGATGGGAAGAGTTGGGGAAGTTATTATTAGAACATGGCAAACAGCTCATAAAATGAAAGTCCAACGAGGACGTTTAAAAGAAGAAAACGGAGAGAATGACAATATAAGAGTTAAAAGATACTTGGCAAAATATACTATCAACCCAGCAATAGCACACGGTATAAGTAATGAAATTGGAAGTATTACTGAAGGTAAAAGAGCTGATCTAGTTTTATGGAACCCTGCTTTTTTTGGTGTAAAACCTGAAATGGTATTATTAGGTGGAAGTATTGCTTGTGCTCAGATGGGTGATCCTAATGCATCAATTCCTACTCCTCAACCTGTTTATTCAAGAGAAATGTTTGGAGCCTTTGGCCGGTCCTTGGAAAATTCAGCAGTAATATTTGTGTCTCAGGCAAGTTATGAAAAAGATATAGGAAGTAATCTTGAATTAAGAAAAAAAACTATTCCGATAAAAAATACCAGAAGTATAGATAAGTCTGATATGATTTATAATAACTTGTGTCCAACAGTAGAGGTCGATCCAGAGACTTATGAGGTAAAAGCTAATGGCGAAATTTTAACTTGTGAACCAGCGTCTGAATTACCAATGGCTCAACGATACTTTTTATATTAATCATCAATCACTTTTGACATCAAGGTAGGATATGCAAAAAGCATATAAAATAAAGTATTTTGTAGATTTAAATAAGATCAAACCTTTTGACACAATTACGTTGAACTACGATGATAGATATAAACGAAGAATATTAATGAAAAGTGATAATGGTTTAGAATTTTTGCTAGACTTACAAAAAACTACTGAATTGAGGACTGGGAATTTTATTGAATTAGATGATGGTAAGCTTCTTAAAATAATTGCAGCTCCAGAAAAATTAATGAAAGCTACTTCTAATGATCAGCTATTAGTTATGAAAGGTGCATGGCATATTGGTAATAGACATTTGCCTTGTGAGATAGATATCAAAAGTCTTACTCTGCATTATGATCATGTAATAAAAGAAATGCTAGAAAATTTAGGATTAGTTGTTGAAGTTATTTACCAGCCTTTTAATCCTGAAGGAGGTGCATATGGTGAAACCAGAACATCAGGACATAAGCATTAATTACAAAAATCATAAAGTTATGGCCTGGTTGTCCCCTAGTTTTCCAATTGGAGCCTTTGCATATTCTCATGGTTTGGAATTTGAAATTTCTGTAGGAAATATTTCAAGATCTAATGACTTGTACTATTGGCTATCAGATATTTTACAATATGGGTCCATCTGGAATGACTTAATATTATTTTGTGAGTCATATAAAGCTAAAGAAAATACACTTAATCATTTGTCGGAAATTGCAAAAGCATTTGCACAAAGTAAAGAGAGGTATAATGAAACAATAGAAATGGGAAAAGCCTTTTCTAAAATTGTATCTTCTATTAAGCAATCTGATTTTCAACCTATGCCCCTTCCTGTTATAGTAGGTTACGTCTCAAAATTAGAAACTATTTCTTTGGAATATATTCTTCCACTTTATGCGCATAGTTTCATATCAAATCTCATTAATGCCTCCACTAGACTTATTCCCCTTGGTCAAACAGAGTCACAAAAATTATTATTTGATTTATTTCCTTTAATAGATGAAGTTTCAAAACAAGCACTGAAATCAAATATATGTGATATGAAAAATAAATGTGTTCTCGCAGATTTAGCTTCTATGAAACATGAAACTCTTAAAGTAA
>MDTB01096079.1_pt1 | contig 11124 bp, 6 predicted proteins | sample 811161 | NCBI WGS metagenome assembly MDTB01 (sample SAMN05326650, study PRJNA326480) | marine metagenome | isolation source: seawater | place: Mediterranean Sea | collected 2009
CCATTGATACTTTTTTGATATTCTTCACTCCTTTTAGAGGCATATTATATATTAGATTATGCTCAATTGCTTTGAGATTTAGAATGAAATCGGAATTTTGTAATGGAGGAATTTCTTTGTTTTCCATCTCAATCCTCATTACACACTGATGTGAATTATCATCGCTGAAAACACAATTAACGATATGACCATACTTTACATTGATACGAGTGCTGATATCTATCATTGTAATCTGATATAGCGACATCTTCTCTTTATCAAATACCATACGGAGAACTAAACCTGCCTCATTAGAACATCCTTCTTTCTGTCGAAACATATTAAACATCTCAACAAATTCTTTATCTTCATCAATGTTTGTTAGGAAGCCATCATCCCAGTATATCTCAGACATTTCAAGAATATCACATAACCTCACAATCTCAATATTATTCTTAGCACGCAGTGCCTTGTTTCTAGCAAAATCTTTCTCCTCGTTAATCCCATCGTGTCCATCATCTATGACCCCTTTATCATTGTTTAGATAGATACGCATCATAGGTGTTTTAATATTCTTGCTAACTGACATAAGTTCCATCAATCTCGGCACACCACTTGTTGCTTTCACCGCAGCATCTGTTCCTGAAACGTGGAAGGAGTTGAGGGTCATTTGTGTCCCCATCTCACCTATAGTCTGTGCGGCAACGATCCCGATCATCTCTCCTGGGGATGCCACAGATAGCTTGAATGACTTAATGAGCTCTCCGATGATCCAGTCAAATACATTTTTCATAAATCCATAGTGGAATATCAGCTTCTTAGGGGATAGATACGAACGGATCAAGATACCAATTAATGTTTGCTTCATTCCAGTCTTCTTTATATCGAATTGTCTGGTGATCTGCTCGATTTTGTCAAGAACATAATTAGGATCTAGATCGGTTTTTCTGCGTTTCATACCTACAGACATATGTGTATCTCTAGCTCTCGCGATAATACGCGCGAATGGTATGGCGTTCTCAATAGTGTTGTCTGTAATATCTTTGCGGATGTTCGGGTATAGCACGTTAATAAGATACTCTCTGTCATTTACCAGATCCTCAAAATGTTCATAGCACCTCTTCATCGTTTGTTGAGAAGATGCTTTTGTTGCTACCTTTGCTAACATATATGTATTCAGGTTATCTTCGGGTGTTATCAAGAATTCTTTCATAAGAATATTGTAGGGGTTTTCATTCTTTGGTATGTTGATCATAATGGGTATCTCTTGTTTCTCTATCTTAGAACCATCATATCCATCCTCGCCATATACATATTGGATAATCATTCCATTCGCATTTCTAACAGTAAAGTCATTGTAAATCCTAGCGTCTTCCATAGATTTTACTAGTTTCCTTGATGAATAACCGGTTGTGCTAGTGTCAAAGACTACTAGAGAGTTTGCTAGGGCAAAGTTCTTTGTGGATGGTACAGTTACATCATACACTTTTGGATGTTCCTTTAAGATACTAGAACCATCACATATGATCTCTTCAATGGAAACTACACTGTCTAATATAGTATCCCGTTGGGTCTTCTTCTTAAAATCGTTTAACACTACTTTTGATCCTTTGATAGTAGGAAACATACCTATTCTTGTAAATAGATGAACAGCTATATCCTCATTTACATTCATAGCCTTATCATCCGTATCATTATCAACAAGAATCATAGTATCATCTTTTAAAACACTGTTGTAATCCATATAGTTCTGTAAGACAGGATACAGATATTCTTTTGTCAAACTAAGTAGATCATTTGAAAGAATACCCTTTTTAGCATCAATCAGTAGTTTTTCTATATCTAGATCTAGATCAAGGTTTGTTATGTCTTGATCTTGATCAGGAATATTCGGTATAGACTTACAAACAGGTAAGTAATCACCAATCACTAGATCTTTAGGTGATACCTCAATATATTTACCATCCTTCCATACAAGAACCGATTTGCTGTCTGTGGCTGTTACCGATCTACCACCCTTTGTGGTGATCTTAAACAACTTCTCACCTGGATCGTGTCTAGTTACAATCGTAAGATCCTCCCACGAAACATTCCCCATCTCATCACAAGTAGGAATCATAACGGGTTTATCCAGTTTAAGCAGCTCCATATTCTTATTATCCTCGCCATGATAGATGATCTTAGGTTTATTCTGTGGATTATCTAACTTTTCATCAATCCATTCTCCAATATTCCTATATACCACTTTGCCTCCTTCCATAAAGATGATAGGTGTATCCCATACAACACTCTTGACCGCCGTATCAATTAACCCCTCACGACCACCCATCGCGTGAAAGAATACTTCTTGTGGGGTTAGACCATCAATAAATCCGTTCTCTACAAAACCACGTGCTTCCGCACTGTCATCATACTTTGTGTAATGTGGAAGTGTTCTTCCTGTGAAACCATACCCTATCCTTTTACCCTCTACATTAATCTGGCCGACACATCCCATAATCTGGGATACATTCGTCTCTTTACCTTTTGAACCAGACTTAATCATATTCATCATTCTATTCTTATTCACATCCACACTGTTCATACATTTTTCAGAGATAACCTTGTTTGTTTTGTTAAGTAAATTAACCAACTTCCTTTCAACAAATGTCTCTTTATCAACAATACTAGTATTCGGTAAATTTCCCACTCGTAATTTGTTGATAGTCTCGAATACCTCAGCCTTCATTTGATTAATACTCTCTTTAATCTCATTCTTACTGGATGACTGAATAACGAGATCACTCACACCAATGCTAAATCCATCACCAATTAACCATTGACATATGAGACGCTGAGTGTTGTCCATAAAACGCATCGCTTCTTCCTGTCCATAATCGTGATAGATGACTGGGATAAGACCATTAGATATCTCATGAAACTCTTTCTTACCTAACATCTTAGAACTCGTAATTTTACTGTTTTCAATAGTGATGTTCTTCGTTTTGATATTTAGGTTAGGGGGGAGTATCATAGAAAACAGTTCATTGCCTGTATATGTGGTTTTTGTAGGATCTTTTAGTGATCCTGTGAATGCCGAGTTTGACATTTGAAGATTTGCCACTGTGCTACTGTCAATAGAAGGGGTCATTGACAGTCTGTATGAACCAACTAATACATCCTGAACAATTTCTATGATCGGCTTACCACTCTTGTGGGAAATAATCATAGATGGTATCTGTGCTAAATCCTTAATTTCATACATGGTCTGGATAGACTGTGGCAAATGTAAATTCATTTCGTCTCCATCAAAATCAGCATTATATGGTGGGGTGTCTAGAACATTCAGGCGAAATGTTTTGTGCGGCATCACTTTTGCTCTATGACACATCATAGACATCTTGTGTAGAGATGGCTGGCGATTAAAGAGGACATAATCTCCATCCATTAGATACCTATACACAATATCTCCCAACTTTAACCTATTAGATAACTCCTTGCGATTGATACTATTGCCATATATACCTGCTTTTAGATTGATGGTATTCCCACTGGTGTTTCTAATATACTTCGCACCTGGATGATTATCTGGACCCATAACAACTAAAGATTTTAGATAATCTATGTTGAACTTATTGACCTTCTCTGGAAAGGTAAGGTTCATTGCTACTTTAAGTGGAACACCTAGTTCTGCTATACTAATGTATGGATGCGGGGTGATCACTGACCTTGCCGACTGATCAACGCGTTTTGCGTTGAGGTTTCCGCGGATACGCCCTTCCTTTTTCTTTAAACGGTCAGCAATCGCCTTGATATGTCTCCCATTGCGATGCATCGCGGTTGTTCCGGGGATCTGGTTATCCATAAGTGTGATCACATGGTATTGTAGAGATTTTGCATACCCCTTGTAGATATCGGTCTTGTTCTTCGCTTTCTGTTCTTTTATAGAGTTATTCGCCCTTACTATCTCACACAACTTATGGGTAATGTCATCCTCGCGTCTCGCTGAATTCTCTTCAACAATACTAGGACGAACCGCAGGTGGAGCTACTGGGAGAACTGTGAGGATCAACCACTCAGGACGAGACCACTGTGGATTGAAGCCGATGGTTTCAATATCTTTATCGGTCATCTTACGGAAAATACGCAATACATCTTCTGGGGATATTTCAATAGAGTATTTTTCTTTATCTTCGGTCATCCATTCAACTGACATAGATAGTGAGTTTTTCTCTTTGATCACATTGTGTGGAAGACTTCTTTGGCAACCTATTGTATTATCATCACCGCAGTGTTTGAGTTTTGACGAATGATTGGATATCATCTTTAAATACGCCTCAAATCTTTTCTGGTTGTTCTTAATATTCTTGATCCTCGCCATATCATCTTTGATATCCTTGTGTTGTGTGGTGGGTGATACAACTAACTTGGAACAATGAAAACAAACACATTTAAGAATTTTTTTTACAATATCAATAAACATTATGTTAAATACAGGAACTTCTAGATTAATATGACCAATGTGATTAGGACATTTATTTACTGATTGACCACATGTCCCACACATCCGGTTTATATCAAGTGATCCCATACGAATATCAAACAACCCTTGTGGGACAGGTTTATTATCTGTATATGTTTCCGCTTTTGTAACCTCACATACAGATCGTTTGAGGATTTCATCTGGACTTAAAACCGAAAACTGTATCCCTTTTACTGTTTCAATTTCCACATCTTGGTTAATATCATACGATTTATCAGCATACAACGCCATTATACCTATATAGTAATGTTATATATTCTTATATCATTTTTTGTGCTTTTAGAAAAAGCACGGCAAAAACTACTTTGTGCTTTTAGAAAAAGCACGGCAAAAAACAATATATGAATTCTAAAAATTCTTTTATATTATTGAAAAAAGAGATTTGCAGAAAAATTGAGGAAAAATGATGCCAAAAACCGATATATCTACACAACAGTCAGAAATGTGCTTTGAAACTAAGGAAATTATTTCTCTCAACAACCAGATCGCGATACATCAGGAGAACATAAATGAAACTTATAAGAGATTTATCAAGCTCAACGAAGCTTATATGTCTAAAAAACAAGGTTGAATAACTTAGCAAAATATTTATAGTGTATATTTTACACTTTTCTACAAGCGTTTATAATATCTCTCAATACCACCATCGCCATCATCGCCATCTTGATCAATAATGATAGACCACTCACTTTTCTCATTTAACAATATATTTAGGAGAATATAGATAATACACAATACAATGATAGTAATGATTAAGTTTTTTGTAGAAGCATATATGATCGCAAACAATATAGTAGCCTGAACAACTGGATGTTTTAGCATTTTTTTCTGGTATTCTGTAAAATCTAATTGAAGATGTCTTGATCCAATGTGGATCATCGCAATAGATGAAAGAGATAGAGCATCCATACTTATTTTTTAATAAACATAATAATGTCCATATACACTGCCATCAAGATGATCATTACGAGAATACCGATCTTTATGTCATACATATATATGTAGTATGTTATTAAGAGTAATGGGATAAGCATCCAAGGATGTTTATGGATTATCATAATCCATTGTGGATTACGTGTAGTTGGTCTAAGGCTGTAATAGATCACATAAATAGATAACAGAACTATTACTATGTTTTTAAGAATATTTTCAATAGACATACTTATTCTATTTATTCTAAAAAATCTTCTAGAATGAATAATATATTAGTAAAAATAAAATTAATAAGAGAGTAAAGTAAGAATAAAATGCTTTATGCTAGTCTTGATGAAGTGTATAAAGGATATACACCACCCCCAAAAAAGAAAAAGTCTAAGGAAAAGAAAGTATCAGTAAGCGATGATAGAATTGAAAATATGTCTGATCTAAGAGACGATGGTGTAGGAGGTATGTTGTGTGGTGCGAATGGAATGAGGAGTGATCTAATGGGTGCCGATATTACTAATCAAAAGATGGCGTATAATAATGATCATTATGATATGGATATTCCTATGGTGAAAACTTCACCTAACCATATGGTAAAAGAGGTAAACGGACAAAATTGCACACTATCAGCTGCACCTTACACATATCCTATACAACCAGAAGCAATGAAAGAGTATCAAGAAGCAGTTGAGGTATCACTTAATTATGATCAAAACAAGATCGTGAAATCTTCATTAAATACACTAAGATCTTATAATGAAGATGATCTAGATCAATACTTTGACGTTGATCCTTCTTCATTAAACAATGATTATTCTATCAAACCTAAAAATATTAAACAAACTGAAAAAACCGGACATACCGGACATACCGGAAACACCGGAAACACCGAACAAAGAAGGGTATCAAAGAACCCTCCTCTTAACACAAAAAAGAATGTAGATAAGAAGAAAAAAACGAATACAGACAAAAAGTTTCGTGACGATAAACTTTATGAATTTTTATTATTCGTTTTTATTGGATTTATCATTATTGCTCTGTGCGAAATTATCGTTTCTCTGGCAAGATATAGATAGTACGAGATATACATATTAATAGAGTAATGGGTTGCTATATATCTCATTGTCATGAAGAAGATTATGAACCTTTAATGGACTTGTTCTTCCTACCCTTTGAGCACGACCCACTGCCTGGGTCTTATCTTTCCCCATATAGTGGTATATGATCACATCTGTGGCACAGCTAATATCTATTCCTGATCCTGCATAGCGAGTGTTCAATAAAACAACCTTTAATGTTCCACTTTTAAAATTATCTAAAATATTTTTCATAGAAGCAGTAGTTCCTTTGATCTCCGCACAAGTTATATTGTTCATTTTTAATTTATTGATAACGCTATTGAAGCTGTTATCTACCGCGCTAAATATAAGAAACTTTCCATCTGGTTTATCATTTATGATCTTTAACATCGTCTCTTCTTTACTTAAATTTTTATTGGGTAGGCCAGAGGTTTTATCGTCTGTATCTTCATTATTCAATTCACCTATTTTTGTCATCTTTTCTTTCTCAATTACTTGCCTACATTCCGGACATTTCGGTTCAAATGTGGCATTCCTCATAACACCAGCAATACACCTCAAACAAAAGCTGTGTGTGCATTCCAATACAACTGGATCCTTTTTAGTATCCATACATATCGCACAATCATCCACCGTGATAGCATTTATGCGTTCTTCTAAATTAGTAAGTTGTTGCTGAATAGTGTTTATTGAGTTTTTCAATGATATCATCCTTGTTTCTCTCTCACTATCTGTTAGAACCATATATTGAAGATTGTTCAATTCAACATTCTTATTTGTAATGTCTTTCCGCATACCCTCTGTGAGACGTTTGATGAGAGCATCAATGGTTGCCTCTTTCACACCCATCTCCTTAATAGCACCTGTAATATCACCAGCGTTTATTCGTTCAAACACTGATCTATTTAGATATCCACGCAGCGCACTTAATCGCTTAGACATGATACACTTGTAGTTTATTTCTTCTAATGGTGGAATATCAAAGCTACTCTTAACAAAGTCATTGTGAGATTTTACTGTTACAAACCGTGTTTCATTGAAGATAATCTCGCGGATATCGCTGTAATTGTTTAGATTATACCTGAACATCTTAGGTGTTCCAGTGATCATCCATAGAAATCTGTAATGGATAAGCGGTAATTGAACAATGTTGTCATGTGCCTCATCTATCATTAATCTAGACCATCTGCGATGATATTTACTAGGTTTTGATATATAAGTTATCAATTGTTTGATATTTGTTATCTTAACTAAGACGAGATCATAGCCTTCAAAGAAATTTCTCACATCTTCCTCTGTGGAACCGTTTGATACATCTGGAACATACTTCTTGATTGTTTTTATGTTCTCTATCGCAAATACATTCAATTTTGTATGTTGTTTAATCATACTAAGCCATTGAAGATATACCGGACCACGTGGTACAACCACCAGGGTGGTTTTTATGTATGGTTCTTGATCAATACCTGATGTAGATGAAACACTGAAACTGTTTGTTTTATATGTTCTTGTCCATACATTGTTAATATGGATGTCAGATATATCGCTTTCAATTATTATACCTAATGCTGTCATTGTTTTCCCATAACCTACGATATCACTAAGAAGACCTACATTTGCCCTTACATTGAATATTTGATTAGGATCAGTAACTGAACAATATTTAATAATATCATTCTGTTCCATTGTGCGTGCTTTGTGTATTTCAGCTAATTGATGAGGCTTTAAAGACATTGAAATATTCTTAGGTTGTTCAATGAGAGGCGAATTGTTATCTAACAACTCACGATAGATATACTCTTCTTCAATTATTTCTGTCATATTCCACAGTATTCCACAGTATTCACAATATATTATTACTATATCATTAATAATATTTCCTTATATGTGTTCATAATAGATAATATACTTTTTACAAAAGTAATTATAAGGGATATTCACATATTGATCAATTATGTCTAAGCGTTTAAATGATGTTGTTGATCGTGTTCAACCAGATAACTATGGTTTAGACAACAACACACTCGGAAAGACGAAGTATAGCAAGTATGATTGGCATTGGAGATTTGACTATTACCAGATACCGAATGACGATATAAATGATTATCTAGGCAATACTGATATTGCCTCCGCTTTCAAAAGCTATGACAACAACAAGCTCTTAAAGCGTCATTATCAACATACGGCAGATTTCAATATCAACACTGATATTGAACCAGTTAGTATGGAGATGGACACAGGAACAGCGAACAATCTATTGATCACTTATAAGATCCAGACGGGATATACACAAAGTGAAAGCACTAACAATGATTTTGAACATAGCATACCTATTGATGTTAATCAAATCAATCAAAATCATACAAATGGAATTAGATATATCCTTCTACATATGCATACAAATATAGAGTTTAAAGAAAGTATCACATTCAAGAGCAGATCATCAAACTTTAATTTAACAGCAAATAACAGACTCATTATTGTTAGTGGCAATAATGAATATTGGAATACAACAGAAGATTTATATACTCCATTGATATCTGCTATTGATGTAAATAGTACGTCAGTTAGAACATTAAATCAGGTAGGAACAACAAATCCTTTTCCGGAAAAGGAAAAGGAGTTTACTTTTAACAAGGGATGGAATAGTATTGATTGTTATATCGTTATTGATAAGAATAAACTAAATAAATATAAGTTTTCTCTTAGTCTTAACCCCACCATTCAGTATCATAATCCTAATATCAAAGTAAATAATCAGTTTTATGTTGATGTAATAAATGCCAATTCAACCATCAATTTAGATGATTATGAAGATTTCACAACGAATAATAAAAAAATAGATTATAATGAAAAATCCATCGCGAAAGACTATGTTAATCACATATCACCTGATGTAATATCTAATCAATCATCAACAGAGATTAGAGTTAGGGCACCATTCTCTAATGATCAATATATATTTCAGCAAATTGAAAGAGAATACAATGGATATGAACAGACACAGACAGTATTTTATCATATAGGTGATCAGATAAATACAAAAAATTTTAAAAATAATAAAATATCTATTGATCAAATTTTATTAAGGAATAACAATCATAATGATCTTGATATATCATCTGGTGCTTATCTTCACATATATTTTAGTCAAACCGAAACAACAAGTATAGATGATTACTCAACAAATAAACAAATAATTGAATTGATATCCCCATCTATGAAACAAACTATCAAGTATCATAATACACTAATGATCAATAGGGATACTATTGATATTGATGCTACTGTTGATAATCCTATTATAAGAATGAAATTGGTTGATATATCTACTAACAATATTTTTGATAACAGTGATATCGAAGTAGATATCTATTATTCATATAAACCTGATAATACAAATAACACTAAGAATGAAAGTTATCTAGAATTGAGGAATACACTTGATCAAGGCGAAAGATCAAAGATAACTATTCTCCACGACGGTTCCGTAGGAATAGGAACAACAGATACTCACAAGTTTTCGTTGTTTGTGAATAATATCTCGGCAGAAAAACGTGGAATATACTGTGCAGACGATATAACAATTTTGTCAGATCGTAGGTATAAAAAAGATATTGAACCTATAAATAGTAAGAGTGCTCTTGATATTGTAAAACAGTTAGAGGGTGTTAGGTATAAGAGGTGTGTTCCTAATCTTGAACAGGATCAAGACAAAAATATAGATAAACAAAGATCACCTGTTATTGGTTTTATTGCTCAGGATATTCAACGTGTTCTTCCAGAAGTTGTTAGAGGCGAAGAGGATAGCGAGTTAGGTTTAAGTGTATCATACGCTAGGCTTATTCCTATCTTAGTAGAAGCTATTAAGGAACTTGCGAAATAAGATATGAGTGGCAGTAATTCTTTCTTTAGCCCACTAAGTGTTGGGATTGGAAATCCACGATCTTTCAGCCAGTTAGCAGAGTTTTTTAGAGATAATTATGTTGATGATAATCCAGTAAGTTTAAGCGATTATTATAAAGGAGGACAGTATGTAAAAGAATATCAAGTTGATGGAACAACGGTTCCAGAAGAAAGCACCACATTCCCACAAATATCTATCTCAGACTTTGATGGAGCTACAAATCATCAAATATTTACCATTGATACTAGGTACAATGTGGATGGTATGGATCTATTTGATGAGATTAAGAATAATGATCAATTGAATGAGATATCTTCATTGAATATTGAGGTTAATGTAGATGAAGTTGTTTATAGTATAACAGAAACTGGTGATACTAGTTCTAAACCTGGGTTATCAATAAATATAGATAGTCTATCAACGAACGTAAATGAAGTCAAACTTTTGTTAAATCTTAATTCTAGTATATATGGAGGGGGTGGTATTTTCAAGAACGAAAATTTCAAAAATTTACAATATGCTGGAAGTTATATACAAATAATCAATAATTTTCTGTATATTCAAGATTTTACGTCAGATCGATTTAAAATTGATCTTGAAGATGTCAATCTACCTATCATTGATTTAGATACAAATGACGATCAATATGTACATTTATCATATAACCCATTTATCCCTATAGCTCCAGATAATTACCAATATAGATTTAAAAA
>MDTB01209607.1_pt1 | contig 11124 bp, 9 predicted proteins | sample 811161 | NCBI WGS metagenome assembly MDTB01 (sample SAMN05326650, study PRJNA326480) | marine metagenome | isolation source: seawater | place: Mediterranean Sea | collected 2009
GAATAATGAAGCTTTATAAAATGACGCCAGAGGAGAGACAGGCTCTTTCTGAAAAAGCAAGATCATATGCACTTTCTGAGTTTTCTCTAGGCAAAACAATAGATCAATGGAATAGCACCATGAAAGATTTGATAAAAAACTGGAAATATTCCCCTTGGGAATGCAAAACTTTTTAGGAGAAAATTTTGAAGAAAGTTTTATTAAGAGCACCGCTTCTTTCTTATAGCGGTTATGGAGTGCACAGTCGACAAGTTTTTCGATGGCTTATGACTAGGAAAGATTTAGATGTTAGAACACACATACTAGACTGGGGAAACACTACCTGGATGATAAACCCAGAGTACGAGTCTGGGCTTGTTGGAGAGATAATGTCAAGATCCGGAGCCGGAGCTGATGAGAAGTTTGATATCACTTTCCAGCTTCAGCTACCAGATGAGTGGGATACATCATTAGGTGATTTTAATTTTGGATTATCAGCCTGGGTTGAGACTGATAAATGCAATCCAGAATGGATCGAATGTGCAAAAAACATGAACTCAATAATAGTTCCGACAAATCACGTTAAGAAAACTATACTAAATACAGGTGATATTGAGAAAAAAATCCATGTTGTTCCTGAGTCTTACATTGATCAAATATCCGATGACACACTGGACCCTCTAGAGATAGATATTGATACGACTTTTAATTTTTTAATTGTTTCACAGCTTACGGGAAGTGACTCCAACACAGACAGAAAAAATCTATTCAATACAATCAAGTATCTTTGTGATACTTTTAAAAATGATTCGGAAGTGGGGATTATTTTAAAAACAAATAGCGGAAGAGGGACAAGAATAGATAGAAAGCTTACATACACATCTTTTCAAAATCTAATATCACAAGTTAGAAAAGGGCCGTTTCCAAAATTTCACATATTACATGGAAACATGAACTCAGAAGAAATAGCTGGCTTATATAGAAACAAATCTGTAAAATGCTTGATAAACCTAACAAGAGGTGAGGGTTTCGGCTTGCCAATATTAGAGGCTACAGCTTCGGGTTTGCCAGTAGTTGTCACGGGGTGGTCTGGCCACATGGACTTTCTAAGTCACGGCAAATTTATACCAATAAATTACAGGCTGGTGGATATCCACAATTCCAGAGTCGATGGCAGAATCTTTATAGAAGGCCTTCGATGGGCAGAGCCCAATGAAAATGACTTTAAAAATAAAATAAAGAAATTTAGAAAAAAATCAGAAATACCCACTCAGTGGGCAAAAGATTTAAGCGAAAAAATATTAGAGACACATTCTCAGAAAGCAATAAATAAGCTCTACGACAATGTGCTAAAACAGGAGTTAGATTTGTAATGGTTCCCGGTATCTTGACATATATATCAATGGGTGCGCTTGCGCTGTTTTTACTTGTGTCACTTTACTATAACTACAAGTTCGGCATATTGATATTAAGAATGCAAGATAGCCTGGAGTCATCTCTTGATATTTTAGATACAAACTATAATAAGATATCTGAAGTATTAGAAAAGCCTATATTTTTTGATAGTGTTGAAGTTCGCAGTGTACTAAAAAATATATCAGACTCTAGAGATGCAATACTTTATATAGCTAACGACCTTGTTACATCAATTAGCGATCCACAGGAAATAGACCAAGAATGATAGAAAAACCAATAAAAAAGAGAAGAAGGCGCAGAAGAAAAAAGGGAAAATCTACTCTTTATTTTAGTGCAGCTACACATAAAGCCATAATGGATTTTCAGGCATCAGAGTCTAGGCCGGAAAAAGAAAAAATATATGTTTCTGATATACTCCCTGCTTTTTCCAAGCTTGTAGAGAATTTAATATTTATCCACGGTTTCACATCGTCAAATGGGTCATATGATGATCTTAGGAATGATTGTGTAACATTTTTATACGAGACTCTTCATAAATTTGATCCTTCTCGAGGTACGAAAGCGTTTTCTTACTTTAACGTTGTTGCAAAAAACTGGCTAATTATAAGATCCAAAAAGAACATTAAAAATGCAAGAAAGCATGTTAGCATAGATGATACAGAGTCTCTTACAGCATCAGATACTGTTAAGATTGAAAACTATAGCACAGCAGCAGCTCAAGATCACGATATAATTAAAAAAGAGTCGTTCGACAACATAATAAAACTATTGTACGAGATAAAGAAAAACATATCGGGAGACAACGAGGTTGCATGTATAAATGCAATTATCACAATATTTGAAAGAATAGATGATATTGATTTACTTAATAAGAGAGCTGTTTTTGTATACTTAAGAGACCTATCAGACCTCAATCCCAAACAGCTCTCTATAGCCATGTCTACGATAAGAAAGCACTATAGAGAGCTTAAAAAGTGCGATGAGTTTGATATCTTTTTTTAGGAAGTAAGAAATGGAAGAAGTAGATAATAAATTAAAAAAAGCAACTGATCTTCAAAAAAAGGTTGAGAGATTTGCTGATATACTTGACTCTATAAATTCCCTAGAGGATAAGAAAAAGCATCTGTGGAAAGAGATATATGAAAACTCTCTCATAGACAGGGAAAACGCTGCCATGCTTTTTACATCTATACACGGAGATATAATAGGTGCACATAATCACCAGATGCTAGGCCAGATTGCAACAAAATATCTTGAGAGAATGTGTAAGTCAAATGAACAGATTTTAAGGCTGGCTGAGCTAATCGACAAAGCTGAGCAAAGAAGTGAGCAGATAAATACAGACGATGTTTTTGATAAAATATCATCAGGAGGATGACCCTATATGTCTAGGATATTACACTCAGCCGTAGTTGCAGATGTTATATCAAATCCTGCATCTGTATCTGGTCAAACTCGAGTTAAGATGGGCAAGCTTTTAAAGTCTGATCCCAAATTAATTGCTTCAATGCCAAGAAATACTGTTCTTGGGATTCTTATTGATGACAATATGGGCAAGACTGAAAAACAGTACCGAATATTCATGCCATTCTTTTCATCTCATTTTTCAATGCCTGTTAAGCCAGGTGAGACAGTCTGGGTAATTTTTGACAAAGCCGGCTCAATGGATGGAATTGGTTACTGGGTTACTAGAAAACATGCCATCGGAGGCGTTGAAGACTTAAACTATACTCACGAGGCCAGAACTTCTAGTGTTATGGCCGGAACAGGCGTTCCCATGATGGGCCCTGCTCCTGCATTTCCAAAGGGAGGGGGAGGTCAAACATCAGGAGATATTTTAGCGCCTGACAATGATTTTGAAATATTGTTTGCCGCCGCACGTGCAACTTCGCACTTTTCTGCTGAACCGGTCCCAAGATTCTCCAAAAGATGCGGAGACTTAGTTCTACAAGGCTCAAACAACGCTCGAATAGTGATTGGAGATAACAGGCATGGAGGATTACCTCAGGCACACTCCCTCGCTGTTCCTGTTCCCATTCCCTCTGCTGCACCACACATGGCAAAGCTAGGTGATAAATCACTAAGAGAAGGGTCACATCTATCACCCGGACAAGCTCCTACTGCTATTGATCCTGCAGGTGGTGGTGCCGGAACTATTGATATCGTTGCAGGCTCTGGATTTAGAGCTGCCCCTACTCCCATTCTTAATTTGGACGGACCTCTAAATGCTGTTGGCGGCCCGCCTATCGTTGGAATAAATCCTGTTTTGCCTGCACCAATAATAGATGCTGCTTATATGGGCCCCGCCATGGTTCCTTTTGTTGCTGGTCCCGTACCGAATGTCAGGGCTCAAATGGAGATCCCGAGAGACCTTGCAAACGATAACCCACACGAAGGAGATCCAGACTTTGAAACAGACCTTGCAAGGATTTATGTATCAATGCGATGCAATGTGGATGTTGAATTTGGAATAGCTGACGCCGCCGCATCTCAGTCCCCTCACCCACTTCTAGGAATTAATCTTGACCCAGCTATGACGACAACGCTTGCTGACATGGCTGGATCAGTAGCCAGAGGAGCACCGCTTGCAACGGGTGCTTCTTGCGTTGTTGCACACGCAGATCGTGTCAGGCTTATTGCAAGAGCAGAAGGTGATATAAAAATTGTTAAGAAAGCTGCTCTGGATACGTACGGCGTCCCAGCTGTAAGCCAGGACTCTAACATATGCATGGACGCCATGGGAAATATTCAGATAAGTGCTTCTTCACATATTGTTCTTACAGGAGGGGCAGACCCGATACCGCCGCACGGGGTGCCTGCACCGCCTGCTGCCTTGATTAATGGTGAGCCTTATGTTCTGTATTCAGGCTTATGCGGTGAGCTTGGCTCAATATATGATATGCTAGTAAAGCTCTCAACTGATCTTGTGGCTATAAAAACAGGACTTACAGCATGCTCTGGTTTTTCTGCTCCTTTTACCGCAGAAGCAGGAATGGGAGCACTTGCAGGAGTCGGTGGCGGCATGTCGGGATGCACAGAAGTTATTGCAGCAGCTGCAACACAGCAGGTTATGCACCAAGGTCCTGGTGTTCCTGGCTTGGCTTCTAGTAGAATTTTTGGAGAATAATATGGCACTTGATAAAGACACACTTAAAGACGCAATTGAGGATGCTCTCAATGGTGACGACGTTGAAAAAATTGCAGAAGAGATATCCGATGCCATAGACGAATACGTTCGCGGGATTGAGATAACTCTTAAGGTTACAGGTAAGGCTGCTAAGGATGTTAAGATTGCCCAAGAGGACGTTGAATAAAAACTATTTGAAACGCTTTGAAAAGCTGAATATTTAAATACCGAGGGGATAAAAATGGCAACATATAGCTTTAAAAGTGCTGGAGAAAAAGCCGACGCTGAAAAATTTACAGCACAGGCAGAAAGAAAACAACCGCTTGGTATAAAAACACCTGCAAGATTATCACAAGGAAAAACAGGTTTTCTTGAGATGAATTACAACATGCAGGATCAAATTAGAGATAATTTTAAAAATCTGCTACTTACAAACAAGGGTGAAAGACTAGGATCGCATAGTTTCGGTGCTGATTTATTTCCGCTAGCATCGGAAAAACTTGCGATGGATGACTTTGACAAACAGGCAATGGTGCAGATAAAAGAGGCAACAAACTTATACATGCCATTTTTAGCACTAAAGGGAATGTCCTCAGAGACAAAAACAACCGACGACACTGCAACTACGATTCATGAGCTTACCATAACATATGATATTCCGAGCATGCGTGTACGTGATGACAAGATAGTTGTTAATATAGTTTGCATAGGTTAGAAATTATGAGTAAAAAAGTAAAATCAAAGCTTGTTAGAAATAAAGAAAGAGCGTATCTCAATAAAGACTTTGCTGGATTTAGACAGGATCTACTTCAGTACGCGCGAACTTATTTTCCAGATAATATGAGTGACTTTTCCGACCCGTCTTTGGGTGGATTATTCTTGGATATGGCTGCATATGTTGGTGATGTCATGTCGTATTATATGGATCATCAATTTACAGAGTTAAATATTGACACAGCGACAGAAGAAAAAAATATTGCTAGGATTGTAGAGGCTGCCGGGGTTCGTGTAATGGGACCTTCTCCTGCCTTTGTTGAAATAAAGTTTTCTATGCTTGTCGATGCTAAGCGTTCCGGAGGAAAGTATATACCAAAGGAGGAGCTGCTACCAATCATCAAGGCCGGAACGCAGGTTGTATCTCAGTTTGGTATTACATTTGAACTTCTTGAAGATTTAAATTTTGCCAAAAAAGACCCAGACGGTGATTTTATGGCAGATCTTAGTGTATCATCCAGAACCCCAGACGGAAAGGTTGATAAATTTTCTGTCTCAATTATCGGTCCTTGTTCCTCCTCTTTATCAAAATATCACACTGCATCAATGCTTGGCGCATTTGTTCAGTTTCCTACTGTTGAACTCCCAGACATAGCAGTTACAGAAGTTTTAGACGTGATTGACTCGGAGGGGCACAGATATTACGAGGTTGAATATCTTACACAAGACGTTGTTTTTAAAAGAGTTTTAAATACAGCATCTGATCACCCACTAGTCCCGGAAACAATGGAGCTAATTCCAGCGCCTAGAAGGTATATCTCAAGATACGATAGAATTACTAGAAAAACAACTCTTACATTTGGAGCAGGAGATGAGCACACACTTGACGATGATATAATACCAGATCCGAGTGAGCTTGCATTACCCCTTTATGGAAAAAAAGTAATGCGAAGATTCTCTATTGATCCGAACAAGATGTTAGATACTAGAACACTGGGCGTCGCACCGCAAAAAACAACACTGTCAATTCGCTACAGGACTGGCGGGGGATTAAATCACAACGTGCCTCAACAGACCATAAAAGTCGTTAGCAAGCTTTTATTAAATTTTGAACAGTCGCCCGGAGCTGCAGCCGAAACTGCTGTTAGAGGATCAATTACTGTTGTGAATGAAAACACTGCTTCTGGGGGTGAAGAAGAACCATCTATGGAAGATCTTAAGGTGCTAGCTAAAACTTTTAAAACTTCACAATCTAGAATAGTAACAAAAGAAGATTTAATTGCCAGGGTCTACACAATGCCCTCTGAGTTTGGAAGAGTGTTTCGGCTAGCTGTTAAAGATAATCCCGCTAACCCACTTGCTGCTAGGCTTTATATTATTAGCAGAGACAGAGACAGTAGGCTTGTTACATCTCCCGATACACTAAAGAAGAACCTGAGAACGTATCTAAATCAATATAGGCTTGTCTCTGATGCAGTAGACATACTGGACGCAGAAGTTATAAATCTAAAAATACAGTATGAGGTTATTATTGATGGTGCATCCCAGAAACCATTAGTCCTGCAAGAAATAAATTCAAAACTAAAAAGATATCTTAATATAAAATTTTGGCAAATAGATCAGCCCCTCTTAAGGACAGATTTATTTTCAATAATATCAGACACAATCGGCGTAGTATCAGTTTCAAGCTTAAAAGTGAGAAACATCTCTGGAACGAAAGATAATAGAGAATACAGCTCCAAAACATTTAATGTGAAGTTAAACACATTAAAAAAGATGATAATTCCTCCTGCTGGATCGATATTTGAAGTAAGATATCCTGATTTTGACATAGTGGGAATTGCGCAATAGGTGAAAAATGTATTTAACTTTAACAGCAAGTAGCGACACTTACATTACAAATAAAATTCTAAAGAATAGCTTTAGAGTTAATGATGCCAATGTTGGGCAATCTTCAACCCTTGATCTTTTTAAGCTTTATGCTGAATCAATATCAGGATCTGATACGACACCGACAGAGCTATCCAGAATATTAATAAAATTTGACTATGATAGACTAAGAACATTGACCGGATCCAAGTTAGATATAGGTCATAGTTCATTTAAATGTGTTCTAAAGCTACACGATGTGTACGGAGGGCAGACAACGCCATCTAATTTTAAGGTCATAGTGTTTCCTCTATCGAGATCTTTTGATGAAGGATCAGGTCGGGATGTTGTAACTTTTGCTGACCTAGATTCAGCAAATTTTATTACATCATCAATATCTGGAGATACAGCAATTGGATGGAATATGACAGGCGCCAATCGCCAGGGATTTTTAGGCTCTCCCAATCTTGACGTAATATCAAGTGGCACACTTAGCGGAAGTGCCTCCACACAAAGTATAAATCTCTGGAAAGAGCAAACTTTCTCGACAGGTGAAGAGGATCTATTAATTGATGTTACGACAATAGTCTCTGCAACTCTTAAAAATCTAATACCCGATTACGGGTTCAGAATATCTTATTCAGGAAGCCATGAAACTGATGCTAAGACCAGGTTTGTAAAGAGATTTGCTTCTCGACACACGCAAACAAGGAGTAAAAGGCCGAAAATTGTTGTTACATATGACGATTCTGTTTCAGACCACACAAACATGATGGAATTTGACCTAACAGGGTCAGTGTTTTTAAATAATTTTCATAGAGGCTCACCTAGTCATATATTATCTGGTGCAGAAGCATCAACTGTAAAAGGAGATGACTGCCTAGTCTTACGACTAACCTCGGGCTCATTTACGACAAGCATCACGGGATCACAGCATAAGATAGGATCTGCCTACATTACAGGTGTGTACTCAGCCTCATTTGCAATATCTCAATATAGTTCTCTCTTGCGTCAGGAAATTATAAATGCAGGATCAGCATCCTTCAAAGCATATTGGGGTTCAATAGATCACAGAGTAGGATATCATACGTCTTCTCTAGTAATTAATGCACCGACAAGAACTGCTTTTAATCAGGTGACAAATAGGCTATATGTTAATGTTACTAATGCAAAGCACAGATATAAGAGGGGCCAAAGTGTAGTCTTTAGAGTTTATGTCGAAGATACATCCAGAGTTTTAAAAGCGCAAAAACTACCAATTGCACAAAAAGGAGAAGTGTTTCCAAAAATGTTCTATAGGGTAAGAGATCCAAATACAGACGACATAGTCATACCATTTCACCAGAACGGTACAAAACTATCTTCAGATTCTGAGGGGATGTATTTTAATTTTGATATGTCAAATCTATACGAAGGTAGAATGTATATATTTGATTTTCTTATAGAGGACTTGGGAACTGATAGACTCTTTAGGGGTGCTAGTGCCAAATTTAGAGTGGATGAAAAATGAGTAGAGACAGGCCAAAATTATTTGATGCTTCTTTTAAGCGCGGATTAGAGAGACCAAGTCGAACACCTGAGACCTCGCTGGGAAGTATTTCAAACTCGAACATAGGCAATAGCTCGTCGTTTAAATATGACACCTATGGAAGAGGAATGAGATCAACCCAGCAAATTCCTATAAACTGGGCAAGATTTGAGAATCATACATTTTTTAATTCTGCAGAAGGAAAGGTCAATGTAGCGTTTGATAGAATTATTAACCAGTTTCCATTTGACGGAACTAAAAAAGAGTTTGAAGCCTACATGGAATCTCTTACCGGTTTTGAAAAGCATGTCTACGATAGATTTCCAAAAAATGTAGGCTTCCTTATGTTTTCAGGATCGTCAAAAGTTGCAGGTCAACAGGGAACATATATTCAAGTTGCTGATATGCCAGGAGCAGAATATCCAATCCTTGCAAATCCCAGCGATGGAAAATCTATACTAAATCCAGAAGAATCAAGCTTTACCATAGATTTGAGACTATTTCCTGTAGCTGCAGCAAACGAAAATCAAATAATCTGTCAAAGAAAATCAGCGATTGATCACGGAATGACTCTTGCACTTTCTAAGTCAGCATCATCTAAAAAGTGTGATCTTTTATTTTCTGTTGCATCTGGCTCCCAGCGTGCAAGTGTTTCTTACGGAATTGAAAAAGGAAAGTTTAATCACATATGTGCTTCTTTTGATCGAAGGGATGGAATAGACAAGCTAAAGCTATATGTTAGCGAGAGCTTAGTTGCCACCTCGTCCATGACACTTAGCGCCGGAACCCTGGATTTTGAAACAGGAAAGCTATTAATTGGATCAGGTGCAGCACAGGTTATTACAAATGGAGCCAGAACTGAAGCATATCAATTTGTTCCCAAACAGACACTGACTGGTGCCATGGATGAGTTTAGATTTTATCATCGACATATAGGAATTCAAGAACAAAAAAGAAATGCAAGAAAAGCTGTCTTTGCTGAGCCAGATCTTAGATTGTATTTTAAGTTTAATGAGCCTTACGGTGACATTGGAATTAATAAAATAGTTCTTGATAGTTCGGGAAATTCTCTTCATTCCAACATAGGAAATTATTCAGCTTCTTTTCGACTAACTGCCTCAATAGAGGCGCCCCTCATGTACGAAGATATGTCTGCCTCTCCAATCTTATTTCCAAAATATTCAAGCGTAAGCTGGTTAAACACAGATCTTCTTGCAACAGCAAGCGACTACGATACCAAGAATCCAAACGTAATAACAAAGCTGATTCCTCCTCACTATCTGATTGAGGGAAGAGATTTTGAAGGATTCAAAACAATAGACGGACAGCTTTCTGATGGCTACACAGGAGGAAATACACCTCGCTCTGGCGAAATGGGATCTGTACAGCTAATTACAAGCTTTCTGTTTCTTTGGGCAAAACATTTTGACGAATTAAAAATGTTTTTAGATCATATTTCTACCTTGATCCATCTAGATTACGAAGAAGACGGTGATGTAGTTGATAATTTTCTCCCGTTTGTGGCAAATTTTTACGGAATGGATATTCCAAACTTTTTTAGAAATGCCTCTATTGAACAGTTTGTTGGCGGAGAAAACATTCAAAATACAAGGTCAGGAGACTATAGCCAGTCTAAAGCATCTTTAAAGTTTGTACAGAGTCAAATATGGAGAAGAGTAATTGCAAATATCCCAGACTATGTAACGTCAAAAGGAACAATACATAGTGTAAAATCAATTATTAGGGCAACAGGAATCAACCCAGACGGCATCTTTAGAATAAGAGAATTTGGAGGTCCTGTTTCTAAGACAATTAGCGGATTAAGGCAATCTAGAACAGAGGTCTCCACCCTAGTAGATCTATCAGGATCAATAGGTGCAACTGGAAATACACCCGACGCACAAGGGTTTGCTTCAAATATGCCGTATCTAATCTCGCCATTTTTATCAGCATCAAGAATAGAGCCAGGATATCCACACCCGCAAGAATTTAAACTAGCAACGGGTACGATTAGAGTAATCGACTACAATCAGGTTGATGAGGGAGATAAGCTATGGCTAACTGATTCTAATGGTAAGAAAGTTTTATTTGAGTTTGATGCTAGCGGATCACTTAGCTCTACAGCTACCATGATAAAGCTCGGAAGCTGGGGCTCGGGTGATAGAGATAATCAGCTCGCTAAAAGAATAGCTTCTGCTATTACTTCTAGTTTTAGTGGGTCTATAACAGGCTCAGCTTACCAACATACAGCGTCTTTTACACAGGCACTTAAAAAGAGATCAACGCTAGGAAACTATTCAATAGGTACAAATGCTGCAGGCTTGTCAGCGCTTGGATTTGCCAATGGACAGGGATTCATACTGCAAAATAGAGACGGCTACGGCATGCATGGATCCTCACCCAGAGAGTCAGATGGTCTCTTTACCTCAGGATCTTGGACATATGAGGCTCATTATTGCTTTCCTGAAAGACAGGTATATCTAACAACGCA
>MDTB01218632.1_pt1 | contig 11124 bp, 9 predicted proteins | sample 811161 | NCBI WGS metagenome assembly MDTB01 (sample SAMN05326650, study PRJNA326480) | marine metagenome | isolation source: seawater | place: Mediterranean Sea | collected 2009
AAAATCTAAGGATTTAAGAACATCAGCAGTTTCACTTGGCGGAGTTGCAATAATCACCAGAGAATCTTCGTATTCAGTATTTCTTAAATCATCAAGAGAGTGAATTGAGCCATGAATTGATTTGTTATCCAATGCATTCTTGATGCTGGTTTGATTTATATCAAAAGCAAATATTTGATGATCTTCAGAGCTAGATAGAGTTTTGGCTATTGATCCTCCAATTAAACCTAGGCCAATAATACTAATTTTCATAGAAGCTCTTTTAATGCTTTGATAAATTTTAAATTTTCAGCCTCTGTTCCAATTGTGACCCTGATGAAATCTTTCATGTCATATAAATCAACTGCTCTTACGATAATTCCTTTTTGCATTAGACTGTTAAACATTTCTTTACCAATAAAGTCTCCTTTAAAAGTAATAAAATTGCCAACAGATGGAATGCATTCAAGGCCAAGCTCAGATAATTTATTAAATAAGAACTCATATTCTTTTGAATTTAGCTCTACGCTTTTACGTATATGCTCATTATCATTTATTGCCACAGAAGCCATAGCTTGAGCTAAAGTATTAACATTAAAGGGCTGCCTAATTCGATTAAGGACCTCAATTAAAGAGGGACTAGCTATGCCATATCCAACACGGATGCTGGCAAGTCCATGAATTTTAGAGAATGATTTCGTAATTAATAAATTATCAAATTCATTCAGAAGATCGATAGGCTTGACATAATCTTCCTTGGTTACGTACTCAAAATATGCGCAATCTAATACAACCAAGACAGAAGAGGGAACTTTTTTTAGAAGAGAATAAACTTCTTCGTGACTATTATATGTCCCAGTTGGATTGTTTGGATTAGCAATAAAGATAACTCTTGTATTGTTTTCTAAATAGTCATCAAAAGATTTTAAATCATGACCCCAATTGCATGTAGGAACTTCAATCAATGATGCGCCTGAGGATTGCGTAACTATTTTATAAACTGCAAATGCATGTTTTGAAGCAATGGATGAAGCATCAGGATTTAGAAACGCTCTGGCAGCCAATTCTAAGATTTCATTTGAGCCATTTCCGATAATAATATTTTCAAAAGCAACATTCTCATGATTAGCAATCTCTTCTTTAAGCTTTGTTCCGTTGCCATCGGGATACAAATGTAAATCACCTTTAAGCTCACTTACAATTGAAAGAGCTTTAGGTGATGCTCCAAGTGGATTTTCATTGCTTGCAAGTTTTACCACATCATCGTGCCCAAACTCTGCAACAACCTCGTCAATAGACCGGCCGGGTTCATAGGGATGAAGGCTCTCAATCCCGGGGTTAAGATTATTGAGAATATCTGCACTCATAAGTCTGATGGGTATGAGCCAAGAATACGAACTGATGCTCCTAGTTTCTTAAGATCAGCAATAACTTGTTTGAGCTTTAAATCCTTATAGTGACCAGTGCTATCTATAAAAAAATTATGTGCGTTCAATGATTCTCTGGATGGTCGAGTTTCAATTCTCTCTAAATTGATTTTTCTTTTATTGAATGGTTCAAGGATTTTAATTAAAGCTCCGGGCTGATTATCTGTTTGGATTAAAAAGGAGGTCTTATCTTGCTTGGTTTGATCAATTTCAATATTTCCAATAATCAAAAATCTTGTGTTATTGAAGGAAGAATCTTCAATATTTTTGTGATATTGATGAAGTTTATATTTACTAATTGCCAATGAGCTAACTATGCATAAGGTCTTTGGTTGAGACTTAGAGAGCTTGGCAGCTTCTGCTGTGCTAGATGTCGCCTCCCTTTTTGCATGGGGTAAATTAGCATCCAGCCACTTGCTGCATTGACCAAGAGCTTGAGGGTGAGATGCAATAGTTTGAGCATCAGCCAGTTTAAATTTTTTTGCAGAGCCTAGTTGATGATGAATGGTCAGATAAGTTTCACCACAAATCTTAATATCTTCATCTGCCAAAGAATTTAAAGTTGCGTTTACTACTCCTTCAGAAGAATTTTCTACAGGAACAACACCAAAGTTCACAGAACCCGTTCTTACTTGATGAAAAATATCTTCTATTGTGCCTCTTGGTGATCTGCTTGTTGATGAACCAAAATGTTGAATGACAGCTCCTTCAGAATGAGTGCCTTCAGGACCTAGGTATGCAATCGTTAATTCTTCCTCTAATGCTAGACAAGAAGAGATAATTTCTTTAAAAATATAATGGATTTTCTTCTCTGAAATTGGTCCTTCATTTAGCTTTGAGATATTCCTTAAGATCTCTGCTTCTCTATTAGGTTTATAAAATGAAGCATTTGAATTAATTAAGCTCTTTAAATCGCCTATCTTTTGAGCCAAAGAGCCTCTTTTTTGAATAAGCCTCAGGATTTGATGATCAATAGCATCAATTTTTTGTCTTATAGGTTTAATTTTATTCTTACTCACAACTTTATCCGTGCTTAGATTGAAAATCTCCCATGAAATTAATCAGTGCGTCTACTGCTTCGATAGGAGTGGCATTATAAATACTTGCTCTCATACCGCCAACTGACCTATGCCCTTTTAAGTTAAGTAAACCTGCATTTGTAGCTGCATGCAAGAATTCAGCATCTAATTCTGAGTTTTTCAATAAAAATGGAACATTCATAATAGATCTATTGCCTTCAGCAACAGGATTTGAAAAAAAATCAGACTGGTCTATGAAATCATATAGCTTCATTGCTTTAAGGTGATTGATCTGACCCATAGACTCTAACCCTCCATGCTCTTTGAGCCAAGCAAAGACTTTGCCTGATAGATACCATGCAAAGGTAGGGGGAGTATTAAACATAGAATCTGCATCAGCATGTTTTGAATATTGAAGCATACCTGGTAATTCAGTTGATGCTGTTTTTAAAAAATCGTTTTTAATAATGCAGATGGTTAATCCGGCTGGACCAATATTTTTCTGAGCACCTGCATAAATCATTGAAAACTTTGATACATCAATGGGCTCACTCAAGATCACTGATGACATATCTGATATTAATGGTGCATTAGATATTGGAGGAACATGCATCGCATTGCCTTGAATGGTCTCATTAGCAACGTAATGAAGATAAGCTGCATTTTCAGAACATCTCCAAGTCTCCTGGTTAGGAACATTGTTAAAATTAGATGACTCAGAGCTAATGACAGTGTTCACATCCATTATTTTTGAAGCTTCATTGATAGCTTTTTTTGACCATGTTCCGGATAAAACATAGTCAGCAACTCCTTGAGAACCAAAATTCATTGGAACCATAGAGAATTGAAGGGTTGCACCCCCTTGGAGAAAGAGCACTTGATAATCACTTGGAATTTTTAACAAATCAATGAAATCTTGCCTAGCTTTGTTTGCTATATCTATGTAATCAGGAGACCTATGACTCATTTCCATGACTGACATTCCGGACCCATGCCATTCCATCATTTCACCCTGAGCTTCTTGTAAAACAGCTTCAGGAATAGCAGCAGGACCTGCTGAGAAATTCCATTTTCGCATTATTCTTCCTCTTCTTCTGGAGGAATTCTAACGCCTTCAATTAATTTTTCGCCTTCTTTTGGACTAATAACCTTAACTCCTTGAGTATTTCTTCCTAAGGTTGGTATTTGGCTAATGGCTGTTCTAATTAATGTGCCTTTGTCACTAATCAACATAATGCCATCATCCTCGTCTACAGAAACAGCTGAAACCATATTTCCATTTCTATCGCTAGTTTTTAAAGCAATAACGCCCTGCCCGCCTCTGTTGTATGAAGGGAAATCTTCAAGCTTTGTTCTCTTTCCAAAACCATTTTCAGATAAACATAGAATAGTCTTAGACGGATCCCCAATCATTAAAGAAATAACCTTCATGCCATCTTTCAGTGTTATTCCTTTTACTCCTCTAGCAGTTCTGCCCATTGGACGTACTTTTGATTCATGAAACCTAATTAATTTTCCAGAATAAGAAGAAAGTAAAATATCATTGTCGCCATGAGTAATGACAGTACCAACCAACTTATCATCATCATCTAATCGAATGGCTTTAATCCCAGATTTATATTTTTTATGAAATAAATTTAAGTTTGTTTTTTTAACAACACCATTTCGTGTAGCCATAAAAATAAATTTATCTTCAGAAAATTCATCAACAGGTAAAATTTGAGTCACAGTTTCATCATCATCTAATTTCAACATATTAACGAGTGGTCTTCCTTTGGAAGTTCTACTTGCAACAGGGACTTCATAAACCTTCAGCCAAAAAACTTTACCTTTAGTTGTGAAGCATAAGAGCTGACTATGAGAACTCAAAACATAGAGGTTTTGAATTAAATCTTCTTCTTTAACTTTTGCACCAGCTTTACCAACTCCACCTCTTCGCTGCTCCCTGTACTCATCTAGTGGTTGAGTTTTAGCATAGCCACTTCGAGAGAGAGTTAAGACTCTAGTTTCTTCAGGAATTAAATCCTCATTAGAAATATCATGACGAGTATCATTGATGTCAGTTTTTCGATCATCTCCAAAATTTTCTCTAACTTCTATTAGCTCATCTTTAATTAGCTGCAAGAGCGTTTCTTTATCATCAAGAATTTTTTGAAGATCTAAAATTACTTCTAAAATTTCATTAAATTCTGTTGAAAGATTATCTTGCTCTAAACCTGTCAATCTTCCCAGTCTTAATTCAAGAATAGACTTTGCCTGAGCTGGAGATAATTTATAATTTTTGCCTTTTATACCATAATCAGATGAAAGGCCTTTCGGACGACATGCATCCTTGCCAGCTTTTTTAAGAATGGCTTCAATCGGACCAGCTTTCCAGGACTTCTTACATAATTCAGTTGCTGCAATCTTCGTATCTTTAGACTTTTTAATTATTTGAATAACTTCATCAATGTTCGCTATTGCAACCATTAACCCCTCAACAATATGCCCTCTTTCTTTTGCTTTTCTTAAATCAAACTTTGTTCTTTTTGTAACGACATCTTTTCTATGTTTTATAAATTCTTGAAGAATTTCTTGTATATTTAAGACGCGAGGTTGGCCATCTACGAGAACGGTAAAATTGATACCAAAAGATTGCTCCAATTGGGATTGAGCAAATAAATTATTCTCTAAAACTTCTACAGACTCGCCACGCTTCACTTCAATGACTACTCGTAGACCATCTTTATCAGATTCATCTCTAATTTCACTGATTCCATCTATCTTCTTGTCTTTTACCATCTCAGCGATTCTTTCAAGCATCTTCGCTTTATTAACCATGTAAGGAATTTCATTAATGATCAAGGAGCTCTTTCCAGATTTATCCTCCTCTACAGAAGTTTTAGCACGAACATGAATAATCCCTCTGCCGGTCTTATAACCTTCATATATTCCAATTTTTCCATCAATGGTTCCACCTGTTGGAAAATCAGGACCAGTAATGATTTGAATAATTTCATCGATACTAGCTTTAGGGTTATCCAATAAAAGCAAGCATCCATTTATTACTTCGGTTAGATTGTGCGGGGGTACATTTGTTGCCATTCCAACGGCAATACCGGATGAACCATTAACAAGCAATGCTGGAATTCTTGTGGGCATCACATCTGGGATTTGCTCCGTTCCATCATAGTTAGGAGAATAGCTTACAGTTTCTTTCTCAATATCGTTGAGAATCATGTCTGTGATTTTTGCCATCCTAACTTCGGTATAACGCATGGCAGCTGGAGAATCTCCATCTATTGAACCAAAATTGCCTTGCCCTTCAACTAAGGTATACCTCATAGAAAAATCTTGAGCCATTCTAACCATTGCTTCATAGACAGCTGAATCACCGTGTGGATGATATTTACCTATTACGTCTCCAACAACTCTTGCTGATTTCTTGTATGGCTGTCGGTATGTATTTCTCAGGACATGTTGTGCAAATAAAATCCTTCTATGCACTGGTTTTAAACCATCTCTGACGTCTGGCAGCGCTCTTCCATGAATAACGCTCATTGCATAGCTTAAATATGATGTTTTTAGCTCATCTTCAATATTTATTGGTAGGATTTGTTTTGCAAAATCAGTCATTCTTTGGCCCTAAAAGCAATATTTTTTATGTGCAGGAAATTCCCTTAATTAAGGTTAAATTTTAACATACTTCAGGGGGATTTTAGTCTTTAAATTCAGCAACAATTTGGCCAATTGACTCCTTCGCATCGCCAAATAGCATTCTAGTATTTTCTCTAAAAAATAAGGGATTTTGAACTCCAGCAAAACCAGAAGACATTGATCTTTTTAGAACAAAAACTGTCTTGGCATTGTGTACTTCTATAATTGGCATTCCATATATTGGGCTGCCTTCTTCTTCAGTAGCAGAGGGGTTAACAACATCATTGGCGCCTATGACGATAGCAACATCTATTGTGTCCATAGATGGATTTACATCATCAGGCTCAGCAAGTAAGTCATATGATACATTTGCTTCTGCAAGCAGAACATTCATATGACCAGGCATACGCCCAGCAACAGGATGGATTCCATATTTTACCTCTGTACCATTTTCTTCTAAAAGCTCTCCCATTTCTCGAACAACATGCTGTGCCTGAGCAACCGCCATACCATAGCCAGGAACCACCAAAACACTTGATGCATTTTCAAGAATTAAGTATGCATCGTCAGAAGTAATTGGCTTAACCTCACCTTGTTCTTCAGAAGCACTTGTTGGATTGGAAGATGCATATCCAACAAACAATATATTACCTATTGTTCTATTCATTGCCTTGGCCATAATAACGGTCAAAATTAATCCGCTAGCTCCAACCAATGATCCTGCGACAATAAGAACATTGTTAAGCAACAATAGCCCAGCAAAAGCTGCTGCAATACCTGACAATGAATTAAGTAGGGAAATAACGACAGGCATGTCTCCGCCTCCAATAGGCATCACAAAACCAATTCCGGCAACTAAGGTTAAGACTAAAAAGACTGAAAAATACGATGGTAGCTGTGGGATCAATCCAGATAGCGAAGGCTCAGCAACTGCGTATATCAATGCGGGCATACTCAAATAAAAGAAAGAGATAAAAATGTTTGTAATCATGGAGCCTTTTCCAAGCTTCAGCTTTTCGGAGAGCTTTCCATAAGCTATAAGAGAACCAGAAAATGTGATACCCCCGATATAGATCGTTAACATAATTAAGACGTGCTGAAACAAAGAGTTTGCAGGCTCATTAAATTGAGACCATGCAATCAAAAATGTCGCCAAGCCACCAAAACCATTAAACAAAGCTACCATCTCTGGGATAGCTGTCATTTTGACTTTGATAGCTATCAAAGAACCTATAAAACCACCCAATAAAACACCTGCAAGAATTATTTTTAGATCAATATCAAGGCTTAAGCAGGTAATACCAACAGCACTAAACATGGCAAGAGCAGATAAATAATTTCCTTTAACTGCTGTCGCTTCCTTTCCAAGCATTTTAATTCCAAGGATAAACATCACAGATGAAATGATGTACACAATATTTTGAATGATCTGAATATTAGCTAAATTTTCCATAATTTATTTCTTCTTGAACATGCTAAGCATTCTGTTTGTTACTAAATAACCACCAAATACATTAATAGAAGCAAATAGAATTGCACCAAAAGCTAATAAATCTTGCGTTTGACCAGCGCTTGAGAGCATTAGTGCGCCTACAAGCGCAATCCCGGAAATAGCATTGGCTCCTGACATTAATGGTGTGTGAAGAGTGCTTGGAACTTTTGAGATCAGTTCTAAGCCTAAAAAAATAGATAACAGCAAAACGAAGCCCAATAAAATATACATTTCCATTATGCAAACCTCTCATTCATAATTTTTCCTTCATAAGCAAGCACACTGCTTTGAATTACCTCATCCTCAAAGTCAAAATCAATTTGAGTAGATTCTTCATTATAAAAATCAACAACCCAATTGATAATATTATTTGAAAGAGCAAATGAAGCATGGCTTGAGACCCTTGAAGCTAAATAAGACACACCTACAACTTTCACTCCATTAACATCCACAACTTCATCGACCAAAGAACCTTCAACATTTCCACCAGTTTCTACCGCCATATCAAGAATTACACTACCCGCTTTCATTTTTTTAATAGTGCTCTCATCAATAATTTTAGGAGCAGGTCTACCAAAAATTTGAGCTGTTGTAATAACTATATCTGATCGTTCACATACTTGGCTTTGAAGATCTTTTTGCTTTGCTATCTGCTCAGGAGTAAGTTCTTTCGCATATCCTTGATCAGTCTGACCTGTATCTCCTAAATCAATTTTTACAAACTTTGCCCCAAGAGATTTAACCTGCTCCTCAACAACATCACGTGTATCAAATGCTTCGACTCTAGCGCCCAATCTTTTTGCAGTTGCGATAGCTTGCAAACCAGCAACTCCAACACCAATTACAAATACCCTGGCTGGTTTAAGTGTTCCAGCAGCCGTCATCATCATTGGTAGAGCAGAAGATAGGTGTTGGGCAGCTTCTAGTACTGCTGCATAACCTGCAAGATTTGCTTGCGAGCTAAGTACATCCATCTTTTGAGCCCTAGTTATCCTAGGAATAAATTCCATACTAACAACATTAATTTTTGACTGATTGAGAGCCTTAAGCTCATCTGCAGCATAAAAGGGATTAACCATACCCAAGACTGAAGATCCTGGCTTCACTTTTGTTGATTCCTCTAGGGTTAATGCAGATGGAGTAATTATAAGATTGCCTTGAGAGAGACATTCATCTCTGGATATAGCTTTTAATCCAAGATCAATAAAGGTTTGATCTGAAACATTGATTCCATTACCTATGCCAAACTCAAACGAGAAAGTTACTCCATGTAAACTTAATATTTTTTCAACTGTATCAGGATGGATGACTGAACGATGATCTTTCAGATCAGGAGATTTTAAGGCAACTATATGCATTTAATTAATTTATGAATATTTGTAGTACATTGCAAATTATTTAAGGAATATTGTCAATCTTTTAAATTAATACTTTTGCAGTAGGTATTTTAGAGAAAATATATTGTAGTTAAGCTACAACAAGTTTAAACAAAATTTCTATAAATTAAGGCTTGCACCGCCATCAACAGTAACTAATTGTCCTGTCATAAGTTCACTTGTTTCAATTAAATTAACTATAACTTCAGCAACAGATTCTGGTGTACATGTTTTTTTTAGGGGCGTAGTAGTTTGAACACGCAATTTTACTGCTTCGTACATTTCATGACCCATGCCTTTTTTTAACCATTCTCCTTCAATAAATCCAGGACATACAGCATTGACCCTGATTGGCCCTAAATTTCTTGCCATAGATAAAGTCATTGAGTTTAAGGCCCCTTTTGAGGAGGCATAAGCGAGCGAGCTACCAATACCCTTGATTCCACCAATTGATGAGACATTCACCACGCAAGGATTTGCACTTTTTAGTAAGTGTTCTTTTGATGCCTTTACCATCTGGAATGGTCCGACAACATTGACGGCAAAAATATGTTGAAAATCTTCAGCATCAAGGCTGTTTAGATCAGAGTGATCCCAGACAAATTTAGTGGTACCTGCATTATTGATAAGAGCATCTATCCTATTCCATTTTTCAATGGCCTTATTAATTGTTGCTTTACAGTCTAAGTCATTTGACACATCAGCTTGTAAAGCAATCGCCTGTGCAGTTTCATTTGAACATTCCTTAGCTACTTTTTCTGCTTCTTCAATAGAAGAGGAACATGTAATAATGACATTCCAGCCATTTTTATAGAGCATTTTTGCTGTGGCGGCTCCAACGCCTCGGCTTCCTCCTGTGACAATGGCAACTGGATTATCTGACATAGTGTTCGCTTCCTATAATAAAAAATAATAAACTTAACCATTCTTGCATGCAATGATGTAATCTGCCACCTTAAAGAAGTAGTGCTTATGACTCAAAATATTGATCAAAATGAAGTAAATAAATTTGCAGCAATAGCAGATAAATGGTGGGATCCAACAGGTGACTTTAAACCCCTACATGTAATAAACCCCCTTCGTGCAAACTATATTAATAACAAATCAGCATTAAAAGGTTTAAAAGTATTAGATGTTGGCTGCGGTGGTGGTTTGCTAGCAGAGGCTCTTAATGCAAAAGGAGCTCAAGTAACTGCAATTGATGTTACTGAAGCTAATATTGGTGTTGCAGAACTACATGCACAAAAAATGGAAGTGAATATAGATTACAGATTAATAACTGCTGAAGAACTAGTGGAAAAAGAAAGAGAGTCTTTTGATGTTGTGGCCTGCCTTGAAGTTATTGAGCATGTCCCTGATCCAGGTCAGCTTATTAGAGCATGTTCAAATCTACTAAAACCAAATGGCCAAATGTTTCTTTCTACTTTGAATAGAAATGCTAGGTCCTTTATTACAGCTATTGTAGGTGCAGAATATATTTTCAATGTATTACCTAAAGGAACTCATGAGTGGAGTAAATTTATTAAGCCTTCAGAATTAGAAAAATATATGCGAAATGCTGATATCAAACTAATTGAAAGTAAGGGGATGTTCTATAATCCAATTTTCCATACGGCAAATTTGAATAATGATCTTGGAGTAAATTATATGATGCATGGGTCTAAAAATGCCTAAAGGTGTATTGTTTGATCTTGATGGCACCCTTTTAGATTCCGCTCCCGACTTTGTTGCTAGCTTAGACAATTTACTTGCAAGACATAATCAACCAAAGCTTGATCCAGAAATAATTAGATCTCATGTATCTGATGGTAGTTGGAAACTTACCAGTTTAGGATTTAATATTGATATCTCTGATGAAAAGTGTGCCGTTTTAAGAAATGAGCTGTTAGAAGAATACGAATCAAATCTTTTGCAGTATGGTGGCGTTTTTGATGGAATTAATGAATTGTTGACTTCTTTAAAAGAGGACAACATCCCCTATGGAATTGTAACTAACAAGCCTTTACGTTTTGCAAAACCAATATTAATGAATGAGGTTGCATTTAAACATTGTAAAACTCTAATCTGTCCTGATCATTTGAATGCAATTAAACCAGACCCGGAGGGAATTCTAAGAGGCTGTAAGGACTTAGGTTTGCACCCTGATGAATGTATTTATGTAGGCGATCATGAGAAAGATCTTGAAGCTGGTATTA
>MDTB01014917.1_pt1 | contig 11123 bp, 10 predicted proteins | sample 811161 | NCBI WGS metagenome assembly MDTB01 (sample SAMN05326650, study PRJNA326480) | marine metagenome | isolation source: seawater | place: Mediterranean Sea | collected 2009
ATTAAATTTAACTTTAAAAGATTAGATCATATTTATGGAAGAAATAGAAATTATAAAACCAGACGACTGGCATGTTCATTTCAGGGATAATGAAATTTTAAAAGCAGTCGTTCCAGAGACCACAAGACATTTTGCACGGTCAATTGTTATGCCTAACCTTGTTCCTCCAATACTAAACGCCAAGCAAGCAATTGAGTATAAAAAAAGAATAGAAAAAGCAATTCCTTCAACTGATACTTTTGAGCCATTAATGACAATCTACTTAACGGAAGGAACCAATAAGAATGATTTAAAAAATGCATATCAAAATGGAGCTGTTTTTGCAGTAAAGCTATATCCTGCTGGGGCAACTACCAACTCTGACTCAGGTGTGAAAGACCTACAAAAAGTAATGCCTGTTCTGGAGATGATGGCAGAAGTAGGTATGCCACTTTTAATTCATGGAGAAGTGACTAATCCTGAAATAGATATTTTTGATCGGGAAAAAGTATTCCTTGATAAAAATCTTGATTTTATTTGTAAGCAATTACCTGAACTTAAAATAACTCTTGAACACATAACAACAAAAGAAGCAACAGAATACGTGAAAGAAGGCAACAAAAACCTTGCAGCTTCTATCACACCGCACCACTTGGCTTTAAATAGAAATTCACTTTTTGTTCGAGGGATTAGACCTCATAACTATTGTCTACCGATATTAAAAAGGGAAACACATAGAAAAGCTCTTGTAGAGGCTGCTGTAAGCGGTAATCCAAAATTCTTTTTAGGAACGGATACCGCCCCTCATCCAGCTAAAGATAAAGAGAGTGATTGTGGTTGCGCTGGTATTTTTAATGCAACCTATAGTTTATCAATATTAGCGCAAATATTCGATAATGAAAAATCAATAACCAGACTAGAAGATTTTGTAAGTATTAATGGAGCTAAACATTACAACTTAAAATTGAATAAAGAAAAAATTAAAATAGTTAAAAAGAATAAAACTATAGTTTTTAAAAAATTTGTTAAAGCAAGCAACCATGAAATTAAAATATTTGCTCCTGAATTTCCAATTTTTTGGGATATCATTTCATAATTTCGCATATTACTATTTTTTACAGAAAAACTTTACATGCTTTATTTAATTTGAGTTATTTGATTTCAACAATTGATAAATCAAGTTTTTTGTCTATTTTCAAAATTCATACTTATAGTTTCAAAAAACTGTTAAGAAGTTAATATTTTTCGTTACATAATCCTTACGAGCAACTCACATTATAACTATTTTTTTGGTGGATGTTATACGATTATTAATCACAGATTATATGAATATAATAGAATCTTAAAAATGTTTTTCTTTAAAACTAAAGTAAAACCTTATGGATAAATATATAAAGAACAATAATATAAAAACAGGTAAACTAATTGAAGAAAAATTATTTTCTATAAAATAGCCCAAAGCTATCAATCCTATGCCAGCTATAGTGACAAACATTAATATCCATATTTTTGAAGAATAAAAGTTTTCTAAAAAATGATGAATATGATCTCTACTTGCAATTGTTGATGATTGTTTGTTAATTTTTCTTAAAATTATTACACAAAAAAAATCAAACAACGGAATAGCTACACACCATAAAGCAAAGCTAGGAGAAAAAATTTTTAAATTCTGGGCACTATAAATTAATGCTAGAGAAATATTAAAACCAAGAAAAAGACTCCCTCCATCACCAAGAAAAATTTTATTTTTATGAGAAATAATGTTGAAAATTAAAAATGGTATTAATCCAGCAAGAATTGCTAGTAATAAATTAAATAAGTATGGGGCTGCTATATGAATATTAAATAAAAACATACCCATAATAGATATAATCGTTAAAAAAGAGGCCTGACCATCTATACCATCGATCATATTAAAAGCATTAGTCAATCCAACAATAGCTATTATGGTCAATGGAAGGGAGAGCAAGCCTAAATCAAATGTGTTTTCTAGCCCAAATAAATTTCCTAGACTTGTTATTTTTATTTCTGAAAAGATTACAGTTAAAACAATTATAATAAGTTGAGCAATTAGTTTAAATTTCACTCCTAAATTAAAAAAATCATCCATTACTCCTAAAATTAGAATAAGAAAAGAAGATATTAGTATTATAATTATTGTTTGGTTAAGTTCATTGAAATAAAACTGAGAAGCACATAACCCTAAAAATATGCAGATGCCACCAATCAAAGGTATTTCACCCTCATGTCGCTTGCGCTGATTAGGAAGATCAATTAAATTAAATTTCAACGCTATGGGTCTTATAACGACTATAGATATAATAGTTATTATAAAACTGATAAAAAAAATTATTTTAATTCTCCTTTTATTATCACGCTTAACATAATGATTCTTTAAAGTAAATAATTAGCTAAATTACAGAAACAGAAAAAGAAAATTCCATAATCATTAAATTTTTTGAATTTTATATTCCATAATGTTTTTTCTAAAAAACTGTATGGGCATCTTTTAACTACTGCCAATGGAAAAGGAATAACATTCATCTAGTAATTAAAATAGTATCTGTTGATAATAGCAATTGTTGGCACACTAATATTTCTTTGTTTTTTCAGTTAAATATATGAGTAAACTTAAAAGGATCTAAGAAGGAAGCATAGAAAAATTTAAAGCAACTATTCATAACTTAATGATCTCAGTAGATATCATTTTTCTTGGCCACTAACCAAAATACTATCGCACTAATCTAACCTTTAATTTCTATTATAGATATCTTCATACCGAATGATATCATCTTCGCCAAAATAAGTCCCAACTTGTACCTCTATTAATACCATAGGCCGCTGTTCTGGATTTTCCATACGGTGAACGGCACCAGATGGAACATAAACTGACTGTCCTTCATTAATAAGCTTTACTTCTTCATTTATAGTTACTTTTGCTTTACCTTCAACGACTATCCAATGTTCAGACCTATAATTATGGCTTTGTAGACTAATAGCTGCCTTTGGCTTAACGAAAATTCGTTTCACCTGAAAGTAGTCTCCTTGTACCAAGCTCTCAAACCATCCCCAAGGACGGTAATCTTTTGGGAATACCTCAGCTTGTAGAACATCTTTTGTCTTTAGGAATTCTACAACTCTCTTAACGTCTTGTGCACAATCTTTGTGAGCTACAAGGACAGCATCTGACATTGCAATGGCCATAATATTTTTCAAACCTATACCAACAACTTGTTGATTATCACTTTCTGAACGCAATAGTGTATTTGAACATTTTATGGCATACGCAGATTTTGAAATAGCATTACCAGACAAGTCATGAATACTTTCTGACCACACTGAATCCCATCCCCCAAGGTCAGACCACTTTGATGAATAAGGAACTGCCACGAGGTTTTTAACTTTTTCCATTATAGCATAGTCAATACTGATATTCTGAAGCTTTGACCAAGGTTGTGTTGCTAAACGCAAAAATCCTAAATCTGGAGAAGCAGATTTAATTGATTTTGATACAAGATTTAATGTTTCATGATCGTAAACCTTGAACGCCTCAATCATGTCTTTGGCTTTAAACAAAAAAATCCCCGCATTCCAAAAAAAATCATTAACTTCTAGCATTTTTTTGGCCTGCCTCAAATTGGGCTTTTCAACAAACTTTATAACATCACAAGTTCTAAACTGATCAAGATTATTATTTGAAAGTTCCATATAACCGTACCCCGTTTCTGGATGAGTTGGTTTTATACCAAACGTCACTATCTTTCCGTTATGAACATGCGATAATCCAACTGAAATTGAATTATGGAAGTCCTTAGTATCTGGGATTAAATGGTCAGATGGTGCAACGAGTAAAATTGCATTTTCATCTTTGGTATAAGCAAATATACTTGCTGCTGCAATCACTGCTGACGTGTTTTTTGCCTCTGGCTCAATTATAATAGGACCAGGATCAATACACACCTCTTGTAATTGTTCACAAACAATAAAACGAAAATCTGAGTTTGTTAGTGTTATATGGGGGGCAAATTCAATAATGTCAGATGAAGTTAGTCGTTGTGCACTACTTTGAAACAAACTCATCTCGCCAATCAAATTTGAAAACTGTTTTGGATAGGATTTTCTCGACAAAGGCCATAAACGCGTTCCAGATCCTCCTGCTAACAAGACGGGAATGATAGTTTTATCATCTTTTTTTATTTCATTGCACATAACTTTCCTACCTCTTTAAATTTTAGTCCTTAATGCCTTAATATTATTAAACAATTAATCTTCAGTATGCTCAAATAGATTTAAAACTAATTGTGAGCTCAAAGTCTTTGACTTATTTTGTGCCAACATTGGGGCTCATGAGGCAATTTAAAATTGTAAAAGATTTTTGGCTTATTTCATATGGTTAATCTTTAACAGTGTAGTTTAGATGACTAAACTTAGTATCATGTAACCTTAAAAAAATGTAACGGCCCAATTTTCTCAATCTTGTTGGTCGAGATAATTACTTTGTATATCCTACGAAACTTTAAAGAGTGGTATCTGATCTATTTTTCAAAATCCACTTTCGCTTATATGCTATCTCATCAGGAGAGCCAATCTCTAAACCTTGACGTTTTGATAGTGTCCTTACAAAGTTTGCAGCATCTAAAAGGGAGGTATAAGTACCAGTATCTAGCCACGCATATCCACGACCCATAGTCTCAACGCACAGGCTTCCATCTTGCAAATAAGTTTCTAGTAAGGAAACAATCTCTAATTCACCTCGCGCAGATGGTTCAACTGATTTAGCACGTTTAGGTGCAGTTTCATCAACGAAGTACAAACCAGTTACAGCAAATTTAGACGGTGGAACTTTTGGCTTTTCAATGATGGCTTTTACGGTTCCATCATCATTAAAATCCACTACTCCATAGCGTTCAGGGTCTGAAACGTGATACGCAAATATTGTTGCTCCTGATGATTGTTCATTTGCTGCAGCTAAAAACTCCTGAAGACCGTGACCAAAAAAAATATTGTCACCAAGTATCAATGCAGAAGGTGCACCGGAAAGAAAATCTTCAGCTAGGATAAACGCCTGCGCCAATCCCTCAGGTTTGGGTTGTTCTTTATAACTTAAGCTAACCCCCCACTTACTGCCGTCACCAAGTAAGAGCTGGAACTGCGCTTGATCTCTTGGTGTAGTAATAATTAAAATATCACGTATATCCATTAACATTAGAACCGTCAACGGATAGTAGATCATTGGTTTATCGTAAACTGGCAATAATTGCTTTGAAACCGAAATAGTTAACGGATAAAGCCGAGATCCGGATCCTCCCGCTAGAATAATCCCCTTACGCTTTTTCATACTATAACCTCTAACTCTTTTAAAATCTTATTTAATCCCATACGCCAATTTGGCTGTTTGATTCCAAATATTTTATTTGTTAGGCTGCAATCCATTCGAGAATTAAGGGGGCGTTTAGTGGATCTTGTATAACAGTCGGATTGAATGGGCGCAACTACAGTGGGCCGATTAGCTTGTAAGAATATTTCTGATGCCAAACCTGCCCAGCTAATATTTGGAGTACCACAATAATGATAAATACCAGATTTTGAAGGATTTACTAGCAATTGCTTCGCAATCATCATGCAAACCTGGGCAATGTCTTGTGCTGGGGTTGGTCCCCCAATCTGGTCTTCAACTACGGTCAATTTGTCTTTTGTTTCCGAGAGATGAAGCATGGATTTTACAAAATTTGTACCGTGGCTTGATATCACCCAAGAAGTTCTTAAAATAACATAATTGGCTCCACTTCCCAAAATACCTTTCTCTCCAGCTAATTTACTACGGCCATAAGCATTTTGGGGTGAGGTGGCATCGCCTGGCTTCCATGCTGATTTACCCGATCCGTCAAAAACATAATCGCTAGAGATGTGGACTATAGGAATTTTCATTTCTGCGCATACTTGTGCTAAGATGGTTGGAGTATCACCATTGATTACAGTAGCAAACTTCTCATTAGCTTCAGCCTTATCAACAGCAGTATAGGCAGCGGCATTGATTACCACATGTGGGGCTAGGGATCTAATCTTGTTCTCACAAGCCCTTGGGTCAGAAAAGTCGGCTTGTTCTCGTCCCAACGCCAAAACATCGCCTGAGTTCTGTAACTCAGTGGCAACTTGTCCAGTTTTTCCAAAAACTAAGATCAAGAGGTTACCCCCAATCGTTGTCCTGCTCCAAATCGATTCAGCAAAGGTCGCCACCAATCTTGATTATCCAAATACCAGCGAACTGTTTTTTCTAATCCATAATCAAGCGTAACAGATGGCCGCCAACCTAATTCATCACGAATACGGCTAATATCAATCGCGTAGCGCGCATCGTGTCCAGGGCGATCAGTCACGAATGTAATCAAATTTGCATAGCTCCCACTTTCAAGTGGTTGATTAATATCTAAGATAGCACAAATAGTTTGTACTAGTTGTAAATTGGTCCGTTCATTCTCACCACCAATATTATAATGACGGCCTACCTTTCCCTTTTGAAGAACTAAAAGGAGTGCTTCGGCATGATCCTCTACATATAGCCAATCACGAATATTTTTACCATCACCATATATCGGTAAAGGCTTACGCGCTAAGGCATTTATAATAACTAGGGGAATAAATTTTTCTGGAAAATGATAAGGTCCATAGTTGTTAGAACAATTTGTAATTAATATTGGTAGACCATAAGTTTTATGCCATGCGGAAACTAGGTGGTCAGAGCTTGCCTTTGATGCAGAATAGGGACTTCGTGGGTTGTAAGATGTATTTTCTGTAAACAGGACATCTGGGTTATTGGGAAGGCTACCAAATACTTCATCTGTACTAACATGATGAAACCGAAATGTTTCTGGTTTGCCTTGTTCCTGCCAATAGCTTCGAGCGGCTTCAAGCATGTTTAAGGTTCCACATACGTTGGTTTTAATAAAATCAATTGGTCCATCAATGGAACGATCTACGTGAGATTCTGCGGCCAAATGCATTACTGTGTTTGGTGAATGCTTTGCAAAAACTTCAGCCAAACTTTCACTGTCGCAGATATCAACTTGCTCAAATGCATAATTTTTATGTTTTTCAACTGACGCTACATTCTCTAAGGATGCTGCATAGGTGAGAGCATCTAAATTCACTACTGAATACCCTCGAGCAATTGCCAAACGAATTACCGCTGATCCAATGAAACCTGCACCACCCGTAACCAAAATCTTCATGAGTTTACGCCAAAAATAAATGGACTTACAAAGTTCTCAAACAGGGGCGCAATAGCGTCTTTTTCACTCAAGACTGGATTGCTTATTAATGGCCATTCAATACCGATACTCGGATCATCCCAGCGCAGTGAACCTTGATTATGTGGTGAATAATAATCGCTGCACTTGTAAACAATTTCACTGTAAGGCTCCAAAGTAACAAAACCATGCGCAAACCCAACTGGGACATAAAGCTCATACCCATTGTCAGCTGATAGCTCATAACCTGCCCAATTACCATAAGTTGAGCTTCCTCGCCTAATGTCTACAGCTACATCAAAAAGGGCTCCATTTGCACAACGTACTAGTTTACCTTGGGCATGAGGTGGAGCCTGAAAATGTAAGCCTCGTAGCGTGCCAACTTTACGAGACACGGAATGATTATCCTGAACAAAATCAACATCAACTCCCATTTGTAAATATTTTTGGCGGTTATAGATCTCTGCAAAAAAACCCCGGTGATCAACAAATCGATTCGGCTTAATCAACAAAACTAATTCTTCTAATTTTCCTTTAATCATTTATACCATCCACAATTAAAGTTTATTTATTTTAAATGTTGATATTTTAAATTCATAACAAATCAAAAATCTTAAATTGCAAAAGTTTAAAAACTTTTCATATCAAAAATTTGGCGCGTAGCATTTCATACAACTTTTGCCTTATTGACAGTCCAAATAAATTTGAATGACATGGACGTATTCCTTTCAACAAAGTTATTTTCTACCTATAATTTTTCTTGTTAAAACTGGTGGTAGGTAATCTAAACAAAAATTTATCATTCCATATTTAAGTCTGTTTTTAAACTCAAAACTTGTTTCGGTTCCATCAATGTAAACTGTTGTTTTCCTACTATTTTCTGCATACACTAGCTCTGTTCCAGTATAGTAATATAGGGCTAATGACTTACGAATTTTATTATCAGGACACCCCAATGGATCTGGATGTCCATGAAATGATCTATCATCTGTTCTGAATATTATGCAGGTATTAAATTTTGGGATTACTTTATGCACCATTGAGTTCCCTTCGCGTGACCAAATCTCCAAACCTCCTCCCCAGTTTTCATCCCAATCTTTGTCATTGAGATAAATAATTACATTAAGCTCTCTTTTCAGATTTAAACGCTTATGAACTCTAAAATCCACATGAACCCCTAAGCGTCCTCCTCGTCCAGTTTGATGAAAACCACCACCTTCATATGAAGCATCACCTATCAAACCGTAAATACCAGTAACTTTCTCTAAAAAATCTAAAAAGGGTTGTTGATTGAAAAATCCAACTTGGTTTTGTGTCTGCTGAGAACAACCATTTGGTGAAAATTGTTTTTTTCTATCACCACCATATCCACTATCAAAAGATTTTATATATTTTTCGTCAATTTTTTTCAGCTCACCACTAAATTTATCTGATAAGTTTTTTGCAAAAACTGGATCAAGAAAGTCATTAATAACAACAAATGGGTAAGGTTTAGCTTCTTTAAATTCTTTAGAAATTTTTTTTATTTGATCATCTTTTATTTTTAACATCTACACTCCCTAATTTATAGAGTTAATTTAAATAAACAGTATATACCTGCCAGGTCAAGTCTTAGCTTCTTCTGCCGAGGTAGTAAATTAACAAGAATGATTATTACACACTCTTAAATTATATTTATAAATTTGTCATCTCATTTACGGGCACCTAATAAAAAACCTCCATGTATTAAAAAACTAATATAAGTCATCATCAAAAATAAAATTAATTACATATATTTTTATTCATCTAGTATAAATCTTCCATCAGGATCAATTTTATTAACTTGATTCTTTAAGCGGAAATCACCAATCCAATATCTATGATTTGCCATTTTCATCATTGGGTAATCAGAAAAATTATCACTCCAGCTTTCTTTTATATTTATCTGTAAAGACAAGCTTTTTATTAATTTTTTAACTTTTTTTACTTTTTCGTAACCAAAACAATTATTTCCATCTAGTTCTCCTGAATAAAATACACCATTCATCTTAAATTCAGTACCAATAACTATAACTGGTAAATCTGTCATACAAAAACTTACAACAAATGTTGGGGACGCTGTCACTACCACTGCCAAGTCTTTATTATGATTCGTTTCCCTGATTTTGTTAATTAACAAATTACGAAAAAGTGGCTCAACTTTTTTTTTATATCTCTCTAAAGCACTCTGTAGTTGATCTCTTTTGTATCCAGAAATTAAATATCCTATCATCTTATTTTTACATATCTGCCTATAAGAAATATTAGAAGAGCATAGCATCTTTAAAATCAATAATATGAGAAAAAAAAATCGACATGGGCTTTGTTTTAGAAGCTCCACCAACAGAAATTTTGTTGTGTCTTTTGTTGTAATGGTTCCGTCAAAATCAAGTAAGACACAATTTCTCACTTTAACATTCCTTTTTCTTCAGGATTAGTACTTCTCCTTGATATAACTGATCCAAGGTAAGCTAAAATTTCACCAAAAAACACAAAAAAGTCATCTTTAAAAAAATCGTCAATCGAGTTGGCTTTTTCTGAATTTAATATTTCCCAAGCTGATTTGAATTTGAATTTAAACAAATGAGTTAAAACTATAAAAATATCTCCCATCAACCATTTGGCTGTCCACTTGGTGGCTAGCTTGCAACCTGCATGATAATCTTTTGCTACTTTTGGACCTTTAGTAGCACAGAGCCAGGCTAGAAAGGGAAACTCAACGCCAGCTTCAATAGCTAAAGGCATTGACCCCCACATGCGAGGATTTACTTCGATAAACCAAAATTTACCTGTTTTTGGACAGACCTTAAACTCACACATTGCGATACCATGCCAACCAATTGTATCAAATATTTTTCTAGTTGCAGTTTCAATTCCCTTGTGCGCGGAAACTTCTCTATAAGTACTTGTACCTCCAGTTATAATTTTTTCTCGTAAACGTCGATGAGTAAAATCAGCAATATGCTGCCCTTTCCAATATAAAACTGAGCAACCGTAACCTTCTCCATTAATATACTCTTCAACCTGGGGAAACCGTGTATCATCAAGATCATATTTGTCTATCAACTCTTTTACAATTGACTGCGTATGCTCTGGACTTTTCCCATAAAAAACTCCTTTTCCACTATTTCCAGTAAGGAGTTTGATTACAGTCATATTTAGGTTTACTTCACCAAGAATATGGGAAATTTTCTGCGGGTCAGAATAGCGTATACGTTTTGCAACAGGGATACCTAGCTCCGAAGCAAAATCATAAGATAACGCTTTATTATTGAAGATTTTACAATGAGATTCATTCGGAACTAAAGCAACCAAACTTGAAGAGAATTTATTCCTGTGACGAGCTATAATTTCAGTTTCATTATGTGATGGAAAAATTAGTTTAATTTTTTTCTTTGAACAAATATTGACCAAATCAGAAATAAATTTATCTTCATCAGAATAGTGTGACGTGTACCTTTCAAAACCATCTGATAATTTAGAAAATTGGCACATTCCTATTTTTTTACTGTCCGAAACAGTAACTGAAACACTGTGCTTCTTAAGGTTTCTTAAAGCGCTATAAGATGAACGAATCCAACCATACGTCAAAAGAACATCACTCATGAACACTACCCAAAATATGAAATCTCAAGGTTTTTGGAATTTTGGGCAAAGAAGGAAAAACATAAAAAATTAACCTAGGCGAACCAAATATAAGAACATAGATAGTCATAAAAATAAGAAAAAAGTAAGAAAAGATTGATTTATTTTGAACATACCATTTTTCCAAATTTCCTTTATAAGGCATTATGACGTCGTCATATAATTTACTGACATCTTGATTTTCTCTCATCATTTCAGTTTCATTTCTAAAAATAATAGAACCTAAGCCTGAAA